>OGPX01001836.1_pt1 | contig 13353 bp, 10 predicted proteins | sample 1553101 | NCBI WGS metagenome assembly OGPX01 (sample SAMEA2579964, study PRJEB22360) | human gut metagenome | biome: human gut; feature: human-associated habitat; material: faeces | place: Denmark | collected 2008/2010
CGAAGCCATCGACCAGGTGACCGTCGAAGCCCCGGCGCTCCGTTCGTCGGTGCGCGGCGACACGCTCTCCTACCGCGCCTCGGCCTACAAGGTCTCGTTCGGCGCCGACGCCGAATCGCTGATCTCGAAGATGCCCGGACTGGAGGTCGCCGACGGCGGCATCGAAGCCCAGGGGCGCACCGTGCAGCGGGTCTACGTCGACGGACGCGAGTTCTTCGGCAACGACGTGATGTCGGCCATCCGCAACATTCCGGCCGACATGATCGAGAGCATCGACATCTACAACTCGCAGAGCGACCAGTCGGAGTTCACGGGCGTCGACACCGGCGAAGGGCACACGTCGCTCAACATCGTGACGCTTCCCGACAAGCGGCGGGGCGCTTTCGGCCGCCTCTACGGCGCCTACGGCATTGCGGACAAGTACATCGGGGGCGGCAATGTCAACATTTTCGACAACGACCGCCGCATCTCGGTGGTCGGCCTGGCGAACAACATCAGCCGCCAGAACTTCTCGTTCGAGGACATTCTCGGCACGACGGACCGGTCGGGCCGGAAAAGCCCGAACAACAGCTTCATGGTCCGCCCGCTGGACGGCATCTCGACGGTGCAGGCCATCGGCGTCAATTACAGCGACGACTGGGGCGCGAAGGGAAAGGTCACGGCCAGCTACTTCTTCAACCGCACCGACAACCGCAACACCAGCCAAAGCGACCGACAGACCTTCACTTCGACGGACAAACTGGTGCTCTACAACGACGAGAACCGCTCGAAGACGCTCAACCTCAACCACCGCTTCAACTCGCGCATCGACTACAAGTTCTCGGACCGCCATTCGGTGATGATGCGCACCTCGTTCAGCCTGCAGGACAACAACTCCCGCAACGAACTTCGGAGCCGCACCGACAACAAGTTCTCCGACGACGACATCCGCTTCGTCTACCGCCGCCGCAACTTCGGCCACAACAACAGCGACGGTTACAACGTCTCGAACTACCTGCTCTACCGCTACCGCCTGCCGGGCGCCAAGTCGCACAACCTGACCGTCGGAGCCGGGGGAACCTACCGCAGCTACGAACAGCTGAGCCGCCCGCGGCAGTACACCTTCCGCGACCCGGACAACATCGAGTGCGACACGTCGGACTACTCTTCGCGCAACATCACGCGCACCGACCGCGACCAGCCGGGCTACGACGTGAACGGCAACGTGAGCTACACCCGTTCGCTCTCGAAACGCTCGCGCCTGAGCTTCGAATACCGCATCAACTACACCGACAACAGCGTCGAACGCAATACGTTCGTGCTCACCAAAGAGAACGTCTTTCCGGACGAGCGCAACCCCAGGCAGTCCACCGAATACGACTACGCCTACCTGACCCACCGCATCGGCAGTACGTACCAGTATTATTTCAAAAAGACGAAGATCGCCGGAACGCTCCACTACCAGCACGCCGCCTTCAGCAGCGACTACGCCTTTCCCTATGCGCGGAAGACCGAGACGTCGTTCGACAACCTGACATACAGCGTGGTGGCCAACATCAACGTAAACCGCAACAACACCCTGAAGTTCAACGCTTCGGGACGCACGTCGAATCCCCGCGCCACCGACTTGCAGGACATCGTCAACACCACCAACCGCCAAAACGTCTTCGCCGGAAACCCCGGTCTCGACCCGGTCTACACCCACCGCCTTTCGGGCCAGTACATCCGGGCGAATCCCGCCAAAGGGCGCACCTTCACCGTCTCGGCGGAAGCGACGGCCAGCCCCAACACCATCACCGACTCGCTGGTGATCGACTCGCCGGATTTCGTGATCGACGACGAAGGGACCAAACTGGGCGAAGGCAACCAGTACACCAAGCCGGTCAACCTCGCGGGACTTTGGAGCCTGCGCGCCAGCGTCAACTACGGCATGCCGGTCCGGTGGCTGCGCTCGAACCTCAATTTCCGGGCGGGCATCTCGACGGGCCGCATCCCGAGCATCATCAACGGCGAACGCAACTTTCTGAACAACAACGCCTACAATGCCGGACTGACGCTCGGCAGCAACATCTCGGAAGCGGTGGACTTCCGCCTGAGCTACACGGGCCGCTACAACGTGAGCCGGAGTTCCTCCGAGGTGCGCACGCTCGACAACACCTATTTCAGTCAGACGGCGAAAGCCGAGACGACGTTCGTCCTCTGGAAACGCCTCGTCCTGCGCGCCAACGCCGACTACAACTACTACCGGGGGATCACGGACACGTTCCTCGAAGAGCGGCTGATCTGCAACGCGATGCTCGGTGTCAAGCTCTTCCGCAACTGCCTGGGCGAAGCCAGCGTCGGAGTGAACGACATTCTCGACCAGAACGGCACGACCTTCCGCCGCACGGTGTCGGGAACGACGCTGCGCAACGTGACGAACTTGGCCGTCGGCCGCTACGTGTCGTTCCAGTTCACCTACAACCTGCGTCTTTTCCGCCGCCAGAGCAACGCCGTGATGGACGCATTGCAGGGAAAGTAACCGATTTTCCGCCCGAAACGCCGGTTTTCGCGTTTTTTTCACTATTTTCGTAGCTTAAACCCAATAATCCATTATGAAAAAACTACTTCTGACACTTCTGCTATTCAGTGCCGGGACCGGAATTTCCGCAGCCAAGACCTACGATCTGAAATCCCCCGACGGGAAAATCGCCGTACGCGTGGATGTCGGCGCCGACGCCGTCACCTACTCCATTTCGCGCGACGGCAAAGAGTTGATCGCCCCCTCGCCCCTTTCGCTCACGCTCGCCGACGGGCGCGTGCTCGGCCGCAAAGCCTCGGTGCGCAAGGCGTCGGCAAAAAGCGTCGACGAAATCATCGAAGCGCCCTTTTACAAGCGCAGCGCCGTCGAGAACCGATACAACTCGCTGACGCTTACGTTCAAAGGGGATTACGGCATCGACTTCCGGGCCTATGACGACGGCGCGGCCTACCGGTTCCGCACCTCGATGAAGGACGAAATCACCGTTACGGACGAGCTGGTGGACATCCGTTTCCCGGAGGACTTCACGACGCTGGTTCCCTACGCCCGCGACGGCAAGAAGGAACCGGGGCTGGCCCGCTACTACTTCAACAGTTTCGAGAGCACCTACTCAACCCAGCCCGTCTCGAAGGTCGCCGACAACCGTCTGGCTTTCCTGCCGATCCTGGCAGACGCCGGAACGGCGAAAATCGTCATCACCGAGGCCGATCTGGAGGACTATCCGGGCATGTACCTCTACAACCCCACGAGCGGCAAGGCCCTCCGGGGCAACTTCGCGCCCTATCCGGCCAAGGAGGTGCAGGGAGGCCACAACGAACTGCAACTGCTGGTGACCGAGCGCGAAGACTTCATCGCCCACACCTCGGGGACCCGCACCTTCCCGTGGCGCGTCTTCGCCATCGCCGGACGCGACATCCAGCTGGCCGACAACGACATGGTCTACCGTCTCGCCGCACCCTCGCGCGTGGAGGACGTCTCGTGGATCAAACCCGGCAAGGTGGCCTGGGACTGGTGGAACACCTGGAACCTCTACGGCGTGGACTTCAAGTCGGGAATCAACAACGAAACCTATAAATACTACATCGACTTCGCCGCCGACCACGGCATCGAATACGTCATCCTCGACGAAGGCTGGGCCGTGAACAAAAAGGCCGACCTTTTCCAGGTCGTCCCCGAAATCGACCTGCCCGAACTGGTCGCCTACGGCAAGGAGCGCGGCGTGGGCATCGTCCTCTGGGCCGGTTTCTATGCCACGGAACGCGACCTCGAACGCGTCTGCAAGCATTACTCGGAGATGGGGATTAAGGGCTTCAAGGTCGATTTCCTCGACCGCGACGACCAAAAGATCGCCGATTTCACCTACCGCCTCGCGGAAACGGCCGCCAAATACCGCCTGTTCCTCGACATGCACGGCTACCACAAGCCCGCGGGAATCCAGCGCACCTATCCCAACGTGCTCAACTTCGAGGGCGTCTTCGGGCTGGAGCAGATGAAGTGGACCAGCGAGAAGACCGACATGGTGACCTACGACGTGACGATCCCCTTCATCCGCATGCTCGCCGGACCGATGGACTACACGCAGGGCGCCATGCGCAACGCCACGCGCCGGAACTTCCGCGCCGTAGGCTCCGAGGCCATGAGCCAGGGCACGCGCTGCCGCCAGCTGGCCGAATACGTGATCTTCGAATCGCCGTTCAACATGCTGTGCGACTCGCCGTCGAACTACATGCGCGAGCCGGAATGCACGGAGTTCATCGCCTCCGTCCCGACGACTTGGGATGAGACCGTGGGTCTCGACGGCCGCGTCGGGGAGTACGTCTCCATCGCACGCCGCAAGGGCGACACCTGGTACGTCGGCGGCATGACCGACTGGAACGCCCGTACCCTGACCATAGACCTCGGCTTCCTGGGCGAGGGCGCCTACACCGCCGAACTGTTCCGCGACGGCGTCAACGCCGACAAGGCGGCCCGCGACTACAAACGCGAGTCGGTCGAAATTCCCGCCGACCGGAAGCTGACGGTGAAGATGGCTCCCGGAGGAGGCTTCGCCCTGAAGATCACGCGCAAATAGCGCGCGGCGACACACACGAAGAACCCGGGCGGCCTCGATGGGCCGCCCGGGTTTCGTTTCGGAAAGCGGGTTGCCCCGCGTCACTCCTGCGTGAAGACCGCCGTATAGCGGTTGCCCTGGGCGAGGATTTCACGCGCCAGGCGGCGCACCTCGGCGGGCGTCACGGCCGTGAACAACGCCTCGTTGTCCTTGTCCAGATCCACGCCGTCGAAATACTCCGCACGCATCTTGTTGAGCCAGTAGGAGGTGGATTTCAGGTTCTTCGACCGGCTTTCGGCGTTGACTTTCCGGAAATAGAGCATCGCCTCGTTCACCTCCTGCTCCGAGGGAGCCTCGGCGGCCAGACGTTCGATGACCTTCTGCACCTCGCCCAACAGCATTTCACACAGTTTGGGGTCGGTGTCGAAGCTCACCACCAGCTGGCAGTAGCCGCGGGGACGGGCGCTGACCTCGTCATGCACGCCGACATAATAGGTTCCGCCCTTCTCCTCGCGGATCGAAACCAGATAGCGCGAGTTGAGCGCCTGCGTCAGGAACGACAGGGCAGCCTTGTTCTTGAGCGTGTAGGGCATCTCGCCGGAGAACATGTAACGTACCGAAACCTTGGGCTGTTGCATCGAGGCCGTGAAGTCCTCGGTCACCTCGCCCTTCACGGGATCGCATTTGTCGTCCGCGAACGTCATCGGTTTCTTCGAGGTCGGGATTGAGCCGATATATTTTTCAACGAGCGGTTTGAGCGTTTCGAGGTCTACGTTGCCCACGAACTTGAATACGAAGCTGTTGGCATCCGGATAGAGTTTCTTGTAGATGGCCGGCAGCGCCTCGAAGCTGAACTTGTCGATGATCTCGGTCGAAACCATCTGGCGGCGCGGGTTGTTGCCGTATGCCACGTCGATGAACTTGTCTTCCATCAGGTAGTCGGGGTTCGACTTGACGTTCTCCAACTGTGCGCGCAGCATCTTCATGAGCGTGTTGTAGTCGTTCTCGTCGAAACGCGGCTGCGTGAAGTTGAGGTAGAGCAACTGGAACATCGTCTCCAGGTCTTTGGGCGAGCATACGCCGTTCATGGCGCTGGCGTAGTTCTCCACCGAGGGCTGAACCGACGCCGATTTGCCCGAAAGCTGTTTCTTGAGGTCGGTGGCCGAGAATTTGCCTACGCCCGACATCGAGTTGAAGGCGGGCATCATCTCGCCCATGTAGAACTCCTCGTCCGAGAGGATCGACAGGCCGCCCTTGGCCAGGGCGCTCATGCGAACCTCGTCGGCTTTGTAGGCCGTGGGCTTCACGATAACCTTCACTCCGTTGGCCAGCGTCCATTCCGTCGTGCCGTACTCGGCGTTCTGTGCGGTCTTCTTCACGGGCGAACCTTCCAGGGTAGTTCCTTCGGGGATCAGCGGTTCCTTGACCGTGTTGTCCTCATATGCCTCGATCTCGGCTGCAGCGACCTTGTCGCGGATGGCGAGAATCTCCTCGGTCGTCGGATTTTCGACACCCTCCTTTTCAGGTGCCGTGATGACGATTACCTGGTTGTTGGGGTAGATCGCCTGCTGTGCGAATGCGTTGACAGCCTCGACGTTGAGCGCCTTGATCAGCATGCTGTCCAGCTGCCATTCGGTTTTGGCGTCGGGCATGGGGCGGTTTTGCTGGAAGTTATCCAGATAGGTCTGTACGAATTCGGCGTTGCGACGGTCGTTGCGGTTCGTGTACGAACGCTCGGCGCGGCGCATCAGGTCGTTTTGTGCACGCTCGAACTCACCCTGCGTGAAGCCGTGGCGGCGCACCTTCTCCATCTCCGTGTAGAGGGCTTCGAAACCCTGTGTCAGTTTGCCGTCCTGCGTCATGGCGACGAAGGTCGTGGCCTCGAGCGTCGGGATTACGCCGATGCTGCCCGAGTTCATGCCTGCGCCCAGGAACGGGGCGTCGGGCTGCATCGAAATCTCCTGCAGACGGGCATTCTCCATCGTGGTCATGTAAGCCTGTACCACGTCGAGCATCTCGCCGTATACCAGGTTGTTGTACTGCTCGGGTACGGCCGGGCGCTTTACGAAGACCTGCACGCGCGAACCCTGCATTTCGGGATCGGTGTAGATGCTGACGATCGGCTCTTCGTTGTCGGGCACCGTGATCACCTCTTTCTGTGCGGCATCGGCGGCCGGGGCCGGAATATCGCTCATCAGCGTTTTGAGCTTGTTTTCGACGGCGTCGACGTCGATGTCACCCACGATCACGACCGCCTGATAGTCGGGGCGGTACCACGTGTTGTAGAAATCCTCCAGTTCCTTGTGCTGGAAGCCTTTCAGCCCGTCGAGATAGCCGATCAGGTTGCGGTGCTCGTATTTCGTGCCCTTGCCCAGCGCCTGGAGCATCTTCATGGTCGAACGCCACGAAGCGTTGTCGCGGGTGCGGAGCTCCTCCATGATCACGCCGCGCTCCGAGTCGATCTCCTCGGGCTGGAGGGCGATGAAGTGCGACCAGTCGTGCAGGATCAGCAGCGCACTGTCGATGATGCCCTCGCGTGAGGTCGGGACGTCCTTCATCATGTACGAAGTCATGTCCCAGCTGGTGCCGGCGTTGAGGTTGGCGCCGAATTTCACGCCTACCTTCTCCAGGTATTCGATCATCTGCTTGCCGGGGAGGTTTTTCGTGCCGTTGAAGGCCATGTGCTCGAGGAAGTGGGCGAGGCCCTGCTGTGCGTCGTTCTCCTGGATGGCTCCCACGTCGTGCAGGATGTGGAAATCCGCCTGTCCTTTCGGCTTTTCGTTGTGGCGGATGTAATAGGTCATTCCGTTTTCGAGTTTACCCGTCCGGACATCCTTGTCCGCCGGGATCGGCTCCATCGGGTTGAGCTGGGCCATTGCGCTCGTCATTGCGAAGGCGGCTGCAACCAGCATTGTTAATTTTTTCATAATCGATCGTATTAGGGTTTTTGTGTTATTCTTTTTCTGCGGGCAGGTCGGGGCGGTATTCGATGATGTCCCCCGGCTGGCAGTCCAGCTCGCGGCAGATCGCTTCGAGCGTCGAGAACCGGATGGCCTTCGCTTTCCCGTTCTTGAGTATCGAGATGTTGGCGGGCGTAATATCCACCCGTTCGGCCAGTTCGCCGAGTGACATCTTGCGTTTGGCCATCATGACGTCTATATTGATTATTATAGCCATAATGTCGTCCCCCCCCCTTTAATTGTCTGTATCGTTGCCATGCTATGTTACTTATTTTAGATAGTCAGTTTCTGCTCTTCGCTCAGTTGTGTCCCGAGGGAAAGCACCTCGGCCATGAAGAGGAACAAAATACCGACGATCACATTCCAGTAGCTCAGCGGAAATGTCCCCACGACCTCGAAAGAGGTGCCTTCGAGCAGTCGTGCCGCCTCGGTGTTGCTGATGTATTTCATCAGAGCCTCGCTTAGTTCCGCTACGAGGATCAGGATGCCGATGGCGCGCGTACGCAGTATATTGCTGTGGCGCAGCGGCTGTTCGTCGCGGATCGACTTGCGGAGCGAATTGATGATCAGGGCTATCAGCACGAGGATCGTCAGGTACGAGAGGCCCGTTATCACCATCAGCAGGTAGCAGTAGACATTGTTGCCCATCACCTTGAACGCGTTGCCGAGCGTGTAGGCCTCGTCCACCTGTACGCGCAGGTCTATCCGGCTGATTGTCGGTTCGATGCTGGCCGGGAGCCCCTCGATCACGACCGGCTCGGCGGCCTTGCGCACTACCGGGGCGGAGACGTAATAGGAGCGTATGCCGCCTTGTGGGATCTCGATCTCCAGCGTGTCCTGCGCATCGCGCCATCCGCGCGAGAAATCCGGGACGAAGCTCGCTGCGAAACCTACGATCAGCGCCGCGAAGTAGATGATGTAGATCAGCAGTAAATGCCTGTGCAGTCTTTTTTTGTTCTGCATGCTTGTTCGTTTTTGAGTTTCGATAGTGCAAAATTAGTATTTATTTTCGAAAAACAAATAATATTTATCGTTTTTCGATAAAATAATTGGTCGCGGATAAAAAAGGACGGCACCAGCGCCGTCCTTCGCCTGCTGTGGCGCGTATTTATTCCACGTTGTCTTTCAGTTGTTTCCAGAACGAGGCTTCGATGGCCATTGCGATCGAAGCGGCCAGCACGAAGAGTACGAACATCACGACGAAGGTGATGAAGGCGATAGTCGTCCCTATGTTTAGGTAGGGTATCCAGATAGTTACCAGCCACAGGGTCACTGCCACGACGATCGGGGGGCGTTCTTGACGCCGATTTCGATCGAATCCTTCAGGGTTTCCGCGAAGTCGAGTTTCTTCATTTCCATAACTAACGCTTTTATTGAGGGTTAATGTTCAACCAAATATACGAAAAATTCTTATCTTTGCCGCCATGCAACGCTAAATATCAATTACATGGGAGAAAAATCGCATTATAATTACCGTGTCGAACCGCAGGATGTGGATTTCACGCTCCGGGCCACGATCCCGTCGCTGGGCTCGGCGATCCTCAATACGGCGGGCATCGACGCCCACGGCAAGGGTTTCGGGGTCGACGCCCTCAATGCCGACAACCATTCGTGGGTGCTCTCGCGCATGGCCGTGGAATTCGACTGCCAGCCAGGGCAGTATACCGACTATACGATCGCCACGTGGATCAACGAATACGGGCGGGTGCTCTCGACGCGTAATTTCACGCTGACCGACGCCGCGGGCAACGAATTCGGGCGTGCGGTGACGCAGTGGGCGATGATCGACCTGAGGAGCCGTTCGGCGCTCGACCTGTCGTGGGTGGGCGATGCCCATGCCGACGCCATCGTCGATGCCCCTTCGCCGACCGACAAGCCGCGAAAGATCCGCGATGTCGACCCGGCGCAGACGGCCGTGCACAAAGTCGTTTACAGCGACATCGATTTTAACCGCCATGTCAATACGATGCGCTATATAGAAATGATGATCGACATGCTGCCCCTGGAAATGCTGATGCAGGAGGCGCCCGTGCGGTTGGACATCCATTTCCTGCGCGAATGCCGTTACGGGCAGACGCTTGCCGTCGGTTACGAACAACGCGGCCTTACGGCGCTGTTCGAGATACGCAGCGATGCCGGTACGGTGGCCGTACGTGCCTCTATCGAGTGGAAATAGGCCTGCGGGGAATGTCCTGCCGGCACTCCGTGGAACGGGTTTTGCAGGTAGGGCTGCAAAACCTTTTTTCATTATGGAAACCGCAGTCAAAACACAGAACAAGTATCAGGTGAGCATCGACCTGCTGAACGATGCCGTAGGTAAGGAGATCGCCACATCGCTCCAGTACATGTATTTCCACACCCATTTCGAAGATGACCGCTACCAGTACCTTTCGAAGATCATGCGTGAGATCTCGATCGCCGAGATGCGCCATATCGAGGAGTTCTCAGACCGCATCATGTTCCTGCAGGGCGACGTCGACATGAACGCCTCGTTCCGGACCAAGCAGGTGACCGACGCCAAGGAGATGCTCCGCCTGGCCATGCAGTTGGAGCAGAGCACGATCGACTCCTATAACGAGGCGTCGCGCATCGCCGCCGAACACAAGGACGCCGTGACGCACAAGATGTTCCAGGACATTATCGTCGAGGAGGAGGAACACCTCGATACCTTCCGCACCGAGTTGCAGCATATGCTCGACTACGGCGAGGAGTACCTGGCGCTGCAGTCCGCAGCGGGCAGCAAGCATACCGCCAAGAGTTTCAAACATACTGACGACGGCGAATAACCGTCCCTGGCCCGAGTCTGCGGGGTGCCGTTCGCGGCGCCCCGTTTTTTGTGCGGGCTTTTCCCGGTGAATCCCGTCCGGCAGGCTCTTCGCTGTGCGTTCTTCCCGCCGGACACTTGCCGCCATGCTTTCCCTGCCGGTTTTTCTCCGTGTGTTTTTCCTCCGGGCTCTTTGCTGCGTCTTTTTACGGAGCCTCGTCCCGGCCGGGAACCAGGCCGGGGCGGGTGCCGGACTGCCGGGATCTTCCCGTTATGCCCCTGCGCATGGAATCGCGGTGGCGCGAAAAGTTTGCCCTGTCCGTATATTTACGGCAAAAGAGACAGCCGTTTGCGCTATCTTTTCCTATATTTGCCGTATGAAGATTACGATTTTAGGCCCTGCGCACCCGTACCGGGGCGGACTGGCTTCGATCATGGAGATCATGGCCCGCACCTTTCAGCGGCGTGGGAACGAGGTAGACATAAAGACTTTCACGCTGCAATACCCTTCGCTGCTCTTCCCGGGCAAGAGCCAGACCGTATCCACGCCGCCGCCGGCCGATCTGCACATCTGCCGGTGCGTCAATACGGTCAACCCTTTCAACTGGGTGCGTATCGGTCGCCGGATATGCCGCGAACGTCCCGATTTCGTGCTGATGAAATACTGGACGCCCTTCATGGCACCCTGTTTCGGCACCATTGCCCGTTTCGCCCGCCGCAACGACCATACGAAGGTGCTCTGCCAGATCGACAACGTCGAACCCCACGAGCACCACCTGACCGACAAACCCTTCAACCGTTATTACCTGGGTGTCGTGGACGGGTTCGTCTACATGTCCGAGCAGGTGCACGGCGAACTGAAGGCATACAGCGATGCCCCGGCGCTGTTTTCCCCGCATCCGCTTTTCGAGAACTTCGGGGAGCGGGTCGCCCGCAACGAGGCTTGTGTACGGCTGGGGCTGGATCCGACGGTCGATTACGTGCTTTTCTTCGGGCTGATCCGCGACTACAAAGGGCTCGACCTGCTGCTCGACGCCTGGGCGGGGTTGCGTCGCCGGGGGCTTGCCGCGGGGCGCAGGCTGATCGTCGCCGGGGAATTTTACACCCCCAAGGAGCGTTACCTGCGGCAGATTGCCGACAACGGCCTGCAGGACGAGGTGATCCTCCACGACCGGTTCATTCCCGACGAACAGGTGAAATATTACTTCTCGGCTGTGGATTTCGTCGTCCAGCCCTATAAGACCGCGACGCAGAGCGGCGTGACGCAGATCGCCTACCAGTTCTGCGTGCCGATGGTCGTCACGAAAGTCGGGGGACTGGCCGAGATCGTGCCCGACGGCCGGGTGGGGTATGTCTGCGAACCCACGCCCGAAGGGGTTGCCGGCGCCATCGAACGGATGTACGAAGGGGACACGCTTCAACGCTTCCGGGAAAACTGCGTCGAGGAACGCCGCCGCTTTTCGTGGGAGGAGATGTGCAGCCGCATCACGGAGCTGTACGGGCTGGTGGCTTCCGGAAAATAGGGGGCGCCGCAGCTTCCGGGAGAACTGTTTTTTCGGCATTTCGTTTGTTATTCAGGCGAAAAGACCTATCTTTGCGGGACCTAACTCATACTCTTGCATATTGTGGCGTCACAATTCATCAATCTGAAATCCAGGTTGCTTAACCCGTATGTGGTATTTGCCGTCTGGATGCTCTGCACGGTTTGGATCTGCATCACGCAGTCGCTGGCCGGGCCTCAGAACTACAACAATTTCCTGGTCTTCCGCGGGGTGTTCGACCATCTGTTCTCCTCGCTTCCCCTTTACGAGCCCTATCCGCTCGAATACGGGGATATCAACCATTACGGTCCGATTTTCGCCTTTATCATCGCACCTTTCGCGGTGCTGCCGCCGTGGCTGGGCATGTCGCTGTGGTGCATGAGCCTTTCGCTGCTGCTCTACTGGACCGTCCGGCAGCTGCCGATGCCCGTGGTGCTGACGAGCCTGGTGCTGTGGCTGACGCTCAACGACTTTTACGGAGCCTGCTTCAAACAGCAGTTCAACATCGCCGTCGCGGCGCTGGTCGTCGGGGCGCTGGCCATGATCGAGAAACGCCGCGAAGGATGGGCCGCACTGTTCATCGTCATCGGTACGTTCGTCAAGATTTACGGCATCGTCGGGCTGGCCTTTTTCTTCTTCGTGCGGCGCAAAGGACGTTTCATCGGGTATATGGCTTTGTGGAGCGCCATGGCCCTGCTGCTGCCCCTGCTCTTCGTCAGTCCCGAATACCTCTGGTCGCAGTATGCGGCATGGGCCGCCGACATTGTGCAGAAGAACGGTGAGAACATGTTCTGTGCCTATACGAACATCTCGCTGGTGGGCTGTGTGCGCAAGATCAGCGGTTCGCCGGCCTATTCCGACCTGCTGATCATCGTCCCCGCCATGGTGCTGTTTCTGCTCTCCTACCTGCGCACCGGGCAGTACAAACACTTCAGCTACCGCCTGACGATGCTGGCTTCACTCCTGTTGTTCATCGTGCTGTTCAGCAGCGGCAGCGAACACAGCGGCTATGTGATAGCCGCGCTCGGCATGGGTATCTGGTGGGTGAATTTTCCCCCCCCCCGCACGCGGCCGGCTCGAATGGACGCTGCTCCTACTGGCCCTGTTCGCCAGTTTCTCCTATAACTTACTCCCGACTAAGTTCTACCGTGGCGTATTCGTAGCCTACGCGCTGCGTTCGCTGCCGTTCTTCGCCATCTGGCTCCACTGCATCCGGAGGCTGTGGCGCGAGGATTTCGCCGTCACGGACGTCCTTCTGGACTACAAAACCCTGCCTGCGGCAGACGAGGCGGCAGAATCCCGTCCCGCGCGGCCGGGCGACGGGCTCGACATCGTATGCCCGTGTTACAATCCGGCTCCGGGGTTCGTCCCTGCGCTGGCCCGCTCCTATGCGGAGCTTTGCGCCCGGTATCCGGACAAGCGCCTGCACCTGATCGTCGTCAACGACGGTTCGCCGCATGGTTTCGGCGAGGAACAGCACGGGGCGCTGCGGCAGGCCGTTCCGGATGTCGGGGTCGGCGGAAATCTGGATGTTGAGG
>OGPX01001848.1_pt1 | contig 13268 bp, 7 predicted proteins | sample 1553101 | NCBI WGS metagenome assembly OGPX01 (sample SAMEA2579964, study PRJEB22360) | human gut metagenome | biome: human gut; feature: human-associated habitat; material: faeces | place: Denmark | collected 2008/2010
CTTTCGCTGACGGATTTACTGCGGACAGCCGATGCCGACATACCGGTCTACGGAACGTTTTTAGACGGAAATGACATGTATGGCACGGAACTAAGTCCCAACGGACTGATTGTCATGGGGAACGAAGGCAAAGGTATCAGCCGGGACGTTGCATCACTCATCAACCGGAAACTGTACATCCCCAACTATCCTCCCGAACGAAACACATCGGAAAGCCTGAACGTAGCCGTAGCCACAGCCATCGTATGCGCTGAATTCAGAAGACGGGATACCATCGGATGACAGGAGTAAGAATATCTGCATCGGCTGGCAATCCGTCGGCTCTCCAAAGTCGCAAAGCATCCGGACCTATATCCGGATTCGCTTTCCGTAACAAGGCGGCAATACAGTCGCTGGGTTGCGGAACGACATCGGGAGGCAATAACAAACCTATGCCTCCATTCCATATCACAGCAGGCATTTCTCCCGTCAAGATACAATAGGATTGATAAAAGCCTTTCTCATCGACCGTTATCACCGGCATGACCGCAAAACGCCCTGATGGCCAGTACACTTTATGAAAAGCAATATGTTTCAAGGCCGCTTGTCCCTTTATGATTTCAATGGCCTCTTCGTCCGGTTCTCGTAGCCCCCGGTTTACGAATCACACGATAAGGCTTTTCCTTTACCACATGAATGGACCGTTCCACCGGACGACTTTCCCTCAATTCCGTCGGAGAAAGACGACGGGAAACCGTATCCGCCGGTACCACCCGCAACACCGAATCTTTCGATGCCACGTCCATACTATCTGACTTCGCAGCAACCGCCGTTGTATCCACAACTACCGGCTGGGGATGGAAACGGACCAGCATAATGTCGCGAAGACACAACAGGCGAGGTTCTTTGTCTTCGTCCGAAGGTTTATAATACACGAATCCGCCTATTTCTCGAATCGCATGAGCCGTATCTCCTTCCAAACGAAGCTGCATCAGGTTATTGGAATAAATTCTTTGCGTAACGCCCGCCGTGGAATCATTGTCGTACGTCACATAGAAGCCGGCGTATGCTTCATTTTGTCGTCCGTGGGATATATAGCGGGAATCGAAGCGCCAGAGCAAGGCGTCCCCCTTATGAAAGGTCGTATCGGCTGTCATGGTAAACAGCAAACGGTCTTCCATAAAACGCGGTTTCAGGATTCTGAACGCACACTCCTGCCAAATATTGGCCGTATCCCCTTGGGCGTCCAAATGGGCAAAGATATCATTCTCTCCCGTAGAAGCTCCCAATGCCGAAACATGCGTACTGTAACGCTCCTGCAACTTTTTATAAATATCGTTCAGATAAGTGGCATGCGAAGCATACCAAACCATCGTGGAATCGAATTCAGCCTCGCTCACTCCATATTTCTCAAACACGGCCTGCACGTAACTGTAACGCTTAAAGTTCATGCTGTCTTGCCGGGTCTCTGCCATAGCCTGTGCGATATGGTAGTCATAAAGCAAATCCTCCAGTTCCGCAGGCTGAATCAGATCGGACGGTACGCCGGGCTTACATGCCGGAAACAAAAGAACGGCTGCCACAGCGCCAAAAACTTTACGCAACGACTTTGACATGAAACGTTTGAGAGTTATTGGGAAATACGTTTATGATAAAAAATCAACAAGGCTATGATGCCGCAACTGATGGCCGCATCCGCAAAATTGAATATCGGACTGAAAAAAATAAAATGCTCCCCTCCCACCCATGGCATCCATTCCGGCCAATAAGTGTCGATGATGGGGAAATAAAACATGTCTACCACACGACCGTGGAACAGGCTTTCATACCCCGTCCCGAACGGTACGAAATGGGCCGTGAACGGTGCGGGAGGATTGTTGAATATCAATCCGTAGAACACGCAGTCTATGATATTTCCCGCCGCCCCGGCCAAAACCAGAGACAAACAGACGACAAAACCCGTAGGCACGCCTTTGCGTATCGACCTGTAAAGAAGATACGCAATGACGACCACGGCTATGATACGAAAGGAAGTCAGAAAAAGCTTGTCGAAAAATTCCCACCCGAATGCCATGCCGGGATTCTCCGTAAAGAGAACGTAAAACCAATCGGTCACACGAATACTCTCGTGCAGATACATGTGGGTCTTGACTGCAATCTTAATCCATTGGTCTATGACAAGCACCAAGAAGATAATCAACAAAGCCAAACGCCCCTGAGTGAGCCATCCCCAACCGCTTCTTCCTTCTGCCTCCATTACTTTTTCATGTTTTTAGCCTCTATGCTCAGAGTCGCATGAGGAACCAAACGTAAACGTTCCTTAGGAATCAATTTACCGGTCTCACGGCAAATCCCATAGGTTTTGTTTTCGATACGTATCAGAGCAGCCTCAAGCCCCTTGATGAACTTCTGCTGGCGAGCCGCCAACATAGACAGTTCCTCCTTGGTCTGTGTATTGGCACCTTCTTCCAACGCCTTATAAGTAGGCGACGTATCATCCACTCCGTTATTGTCTGTGTTCATCAATGTCCCCATCATGGTTTCATATTCTTCACGCGCCACTGCCAGCTTACTCAGGATCAACTCCTTGAATTCGGCTAATTCCTCATCGCTATAACGTGTTTTCTCTGTCATAATACTTCTTATTTTAGGGTTAATAATGTTCACTCACTCTCTGTCTATCTTTACCTCAACGGTGTAATCGTCGAAGTCTATGGTCACACCACCGTCTACCTTATCCGCTACGGTAAGCGAATTGGCCAAAACCTGGCCACAGATATAGTCTCTGTATTCCGCCACGGCCTTGTCCGTTTGTTCCGCATGGGAAAGCGTCACGGCAATGCGGTCGGTAATCTCGAAATTCTTTTCCTTACGCAAATTCTGTATACGCTTCACCAATTCACGAGCCGTACCCTCCACACGAAGCGCATCCGTCACGGTAATATCGAGCGCCACCGTCAGGCTACCTTCATTGGCCACCGTCCAGCCGGGAATGTCCTCACTGAAAATCTCCACGTCGGCCACCTCGATGGTTACCGCCTCGCCACTCTCTAAGGCCACGCCGAGCGTGCCTTCGCGTTCCAACTCAGTGATCTGTTCTTGTGTCAGGCTCTCCACCGCAACGGCCACGTTCTTCATCAGTTTACCGAACTTCTTGCCCATCGTACGGAAGTTGCACTTCACTTTCTTCACCAACATACCATCGCCTTCCACAAACTGCAATTCCTTGACGTTCACTTCGTCCAGAATCAACTGCTTCACGGCTTCTATGCTTTCACGGCGTTCTGCATCGCCCGACGGTATGGAAATGCACTGCAAGGGCTGACGCACGATAATCCGTTCTTTCTTGCGCAAGGACAAGACCATGGACGTAATCTGCTGCGCCAGTTCCATACGATACTCTAACGCTTTGTCCACCTTCGTTTCATCGCAAACCGGGAATGTGGCCAAATGCACGCTCTCCGCTTCCGCACGACCGGTTGCAGCCGTCAGGTCATGATACAAACGGTCGGCATAATACGGAGCGATGGGTGCCATCAGTCTGGCCACCGTCTCCAGGCAAGTGTATAACGTCTGATAAGCCGAAAGCTTATCCGTACTCATCGCACTGCCCCAAAAACGCTTACGGCTCAGGCGGACGAACCAGTTGCTCACGTTATCTATCACGAAATCCTGAATCAGGCGTCCGGCCTTCGTCGGTTCATAATCCTCGTAACAAGCATCCACGTTCTTCACCAATGTATTCAACTCGGACAAGATCCAACGGTCTATTTCCGGACGTTCGCTCATGGGCACATCGGTTTCGGCATAATACCAACCGTCCACATTAGCATACATCGTCAGGAAAGAATAAGTCTGGAACAACTTGCCGAAGAACGTACGGCTGACTTCCTGTACGCCGGCCTCGTCGAATTTCAGGTTATCCCACGGTGAAGAATTGGTAATCATATACCAACGTACGGCATCCGAACCGTATTGCTCTATCGCACCGAACGGATCCACCGCATTACCCAAACGCTTGGACATCTTGTTCCCGTTCTTGTCGAGTACAAGTCCGTTGGATATTACAGCCTTATAAGCCACACTGTCGAATACCATCGTAGAGATGGCATGCAGCGTAAAGAACCAACCGCGGGTCTGGTCCACACCTTCTGCAATGAAATCGGCAGGATAAACCGTACGGTTATCCAACTCTGCCTTATGCTCGAACGGATAATGAATCTGGGCGTAAGGCATGGCACCGGAGTCGAACCACACGTCGATAAGGTCGGTCTCCCGCTTCATCGGCTTACCCGTGGGACTAATCAAAACGACCTCATCCACAAACGGACGGTGCAAATCTATTTTGTCATAATTGTCCAGACTGTAATCGCCCGGAACGAAACCACGGTCTTTCAGCGGATTGGAAGCCATAAGTCCGGCCGCAACCGCTTTCTCGATTTCGGCATACAGTTCCTCCACCGAACCGATACAGGTCTCCTCGCCGTCTTCCGACCGCCAGATCGGCAACGGCGTACCCCAATAACGGCTACGGCTCAAGTTCCAGTCATTCAGGTTCTCCAACCATTTACCGAAACGTCCGGTCCCCGTGGATGCCGGCTTCCAGTTGATGGTACGGTTCAGTTCTATCATCCGTTCCTTGGCAGCCGTGCTGCGGATGAACCAACTGTCGAGCGGATAATACAGAATCGGCTTGTCCGTCCGCCAACAATGCGGATAGTTGTGCACGTGCTTCTCTATCTTGAATGCCATTCCGCGCTGCTTCAGTTCCATGCAGAGCGCCACGTCGAGGGTTTCGTCCTTGTCGGTCTTCTTCGGGTCGTAGGCATTTTTCACGAACTGGCCCTCCCACTTCCTGTATTCGTCCACACGGACACAACGCTTCACGAAGTCCTCGTCCAACTCGTCCAACAGATAAAACTTACCGGTCAAATCCACCATCGGACGAAACTCACCCTTGCGGTTGACCAACTGCATGGGAGGAACGCCGGCCGCCTTGGCCACCTGCGCGTCGTCCGCACCGAAAGTCGGAGCGATATGCACGATACCCGTACCGTCTTCCGTCGTCACGTAATCTCCGGGGATGACACGGAAAGCCCCTTCCCCGGGATTTACCCAAGGGAACAACTGTTCGTAGGTCATACCGACCAAATCCGACCCGAGGTATTCACCCACAATCTGATAAGGTATCACTTTGTCCCCCGGCTTGTAACCGTCCAACGGCATATTCTCACCCTCCGGATTCAGATAAGCCCCCAAACGCGCCTTGGCCAGCACCACTGTTACGGGTTCACCGCTGTACATATTATAAGTACGCACGCATACATACTCTATTTTCGGCCCTACGCACAATGCCGTGTTGGACGAAAGCGTCCAAGGCGTAGTGGTCCATGCCAAGAAATAAGGCGTACCCCACCCCGTCATTTCAGGGCGCGGATCGAGCATCCGGAACTGTGCCGTCACCGTCGTATCCTTCACGTCACGGTAACAACCGGGCTGGTTCAACTCATGCGAACTCAGCCCCGTACCGGCTGCGGGCGAATAAGGCTGTATCGTATATCCCTTATATAACAAGCCCTTCCGGTAGAGCTGTTGCAACAGCCACCAAAGCGTCTCGATATATTTATTGTCGTAAGTGATATACGGATGCTCCATGTCCACCCAATAGCCCATCTTATGGCTCAGGTCGGTCCATTCCTCCGTATATTTCATCACATTCGTGCGGCACTTGCGGTTATATTCCTCGATGGAAATCGTCTTGCCTATATCCTCCTTCGTGATGCCCAATTCTTTTTCCACGCCCAATTCCACGGGAAGCCCGTGGGTATCCCAGCCGGCCTTGCGCTTCACTAAGAAACCTTTCATGGTCTTGAAACGACAGAACGTATCCTTGATAGAACGTGCCAGGACATGGTGGATACCCGGATGCCCGTTGGCTGAAGGAGGACCTTCGAAGAAGATAAACGAAGGACAGCCTTCACGTTCTGTCATACTCTTATGGAAGACATCTGCGTCATCCCACATCTTCAACACCTCTTTGTTCACATCGGAGAGGTTCAGTTGCGTACGTTCTGCGAATCGGTTTGCCATATATCGTATTTTACTTTCGCGTTACTTTAAAATTTTGGCAAAAATACGATTTCTTTTTCAGAATAGGAAGAATTTCAATAAAAAACTGTCTCGACATCGAACTCCTCATCCCGGAAAATCGTTCGCCGCAGAATGAAAAATCAATCTCAGGCGAACGATTTCTGGCTTTCCGCAGAAAAATAGCCATTTCTATTCTCTTGTATTACAATATACTATAAAATCCATAAATAAAGGCGGGGAATGCACAAACGCACTCCCCGCCTTTATATTAAACAACAAACAAAAACAATTACATTCCTATCTGGCCTTTCCAATTCAGGAACCAGTTGTTCTCCAACATCAACTTATTGTAAAGTGCCCCATCGCGATTCTCCTTACCTCCACGCTTGCTGACCGGGTCGGCCACCCACGCATTGTTACGGTAACGTTTGGCAAAACGGATCAAATCATAGAAACGTTTACCCTCGAAACAGGTTTCCAATGCATTCTCATTGATGATCATACTGTCCACACAGGCTTGCTCTGCAGCCAGATTCAGATAGGCCCAATCTTTACGGCTCTGTCCCGTATAACCGTTGATACGGTTACCATCCTTATCCAAAGAATCCACCATCGGATACGCATAATCCGGATCCAACTCGGCATAACCGCAACCACGTGAATGTAGCCCCACCGTATTGAAAGCATCAGTAGCGCTACCGCCGTCCTCACCGAGACGGCCGTTACGGGTCTGGAATGTATTGAAATAATTGTTGGCTGAATTCAGCTCGTTGAGGAATGCCATATCGGCATCGTTGCAATATACGGACACGCTGTCGTCTACCACGTCCTTGCTGATTCCCGTAGCCAAAATGGCGTATGCCATACGGGGGAACCCGCCATTGTTAAGAGCTTCGGCCAAACGCAACCAGACATTGCTTTCACGATAAATCCCGATGTTACGCTGGTTTACTTTGTAGATATTCTGCATCGTAAACTTATCCGCAGCTCCTCCCGTCGTAATGTTGACGGTTCTCGACCGCCATTGGGCGGCCAAACGCAAATCCCCTTCTAACAACGGTTCCTCCTCAATCATATCAGGAACAGCGTCTATCGGGCGATTATTCTTGTCCAAGAAAGAATAAGACTGTGCCCGACTGATCTCCTGCATGTGCAAAGACGGTGTAATGCTGTAATTCGTCGAAGTAATGTAAGCACCATTATCATTGGTCGAAGAATTGTACAAAGTCTGCACTTCGCTATAATATCCCTGACTGGCTGCCGAGTCCATCGGAATGATGGTGAAAGTTTCCGTCCCATATATAGAAGGACTCTGCCCCGGGATTGAATAAGACCACCCATAAGAAGTTCCCGTACTTGAAGTATACTCTACCCAATGAGCCGAATACGAGTTAGAGACATAGTAAACAGGCTTCGAGAACCCGTCTCCGACGTTACGTGTGTCCATAATCCAACGGAAATAGCACTTGGCAGCCTCGCGGTAATATGCACGTCCGGCATCCGTCCCTTGGCAAGAGGCTTTCCAAAGGTACAAATCGCCCAACACCACGTCTACCGGGAAGTAACAGTTGGCCATAAAAAGACTACCGACCTTATGCAAAGCGGGCCACGGCGTGTTGCTGTATGGCTTCAGGTCGTTGATGAAATAATCACAGATAGCTTCAATGTCCTTACGGTCCTTCACGTCAAGACTGACATCATCAGCATCCTGCTCCGTCAGCAACGGATCGGTGTAGAAAGGCACCTTGCCATAGTTCAACGCCAGTTGCAGATAAGCCCATGCGCGGATGGATCTTACCTGAGCCATTTCCTTCGCAAAAATCTGATTGCCACGATTGTCGTATGCAGCCGTATCGGCGTATGCAAGATAATAATTACAGTTGTTAATCACTGCATAATAATCACGCGGGCTATTATACCTGTTCTCGTCCGTCACTTCGAAGTTGGCTAACGCACGCAAATCGGCATTGGCTTGAGTGGTCAAAGTAACGAGGTCGCCCCGCACCTCGCCCAACAGGTTGGTACGGTCACCGATAGCCTGCAACTTATAGATAATACCGATCAGAGAAGTGGCAGTATCGGCCGGGGGTAGTCAGAGGGCTGCCGTTTTCGTATATCACATAATCCGAAGTCGGTTCAAGCATGTCTTCGCAGGATCCTAAGAATCCTGCTCCGACAGCCGCCAACGCAATCTGAAAAATATAAGATTTGAGTTTCATAAGAGACTGAATTAAAGGTTGATTTTAATACCGAGCATAAAGTTACGGCTGTTAGCCAACAGACCGCGGTCTATGCCTTGTTCCAAAACACTGTTGCTCATAGAGAAGTCCGGATCGGCTCCCAAATACTTAGACACGGTGAAGACGTTGTTTGCCTGTCCCCAGAATGTCAGACCGTGGATGAAAGTGCTGTTGAGCGGTAGCTCATAGCTCAACGTAATAGACTTCAAGCGAAGATAGCTGGCATCCTCGATCCAACGGTCGCTGAAACGGGCATTGCCCATCGGATCTTCCCACATCACTGTCGGCATGTCAGTCTTCTGTCCTTCATACGTCCAACGGTTCACCATCGCTATCGACTGGTTCATGAAACGGTTTCCGCCTTCCAACTGCGAACGCAAGTAGTTATAGGCATCGTTGCCCAAGCTGTAATTGAAGTTCACATCCAAACGGATACGCTTATAACTTAAAGAAGTAAAGATGTTACCGTAAATATCCGGATTCGGATCTCCGATGACCTGCATATCCGCCTTGTTGATTTCCTTATCTCCGTTGTCGGCAAACTTCACGTCACCGGCCCCAAAGTAGGTCTTGTCGATACCGTTCTCGCCCAAGATGTACAAACCGTCGGCCTTAGCCTCTTCCGAAGTGGCATATACATGCGTACCGGATGCGGTAGCCTCGGTCTTATAGCCATAGAACAAATTCACCGGCTGGCCGATTTGAGAGCGGATGGTAGCACCGTAAACTTCGGCATCCACATAATCCTGCCCGTCGGGCAAAGCCGTCAGCTTGTTCTTGTAATGGCCGACACTGGCACCCAATTCCCAGTTCCAGTTACGGGTGGCGATGATATGGCCGTTCACCGTAATATTATACCCTTTGTTCTCCAAAGAACCTCCGTTCACCCAGTTGTTCTCCAAACCGGTAATGAAGTTCAGTTCATGATAAGTCAACAGGTTGTCTGTCCAACTCTTGAACACGTTTACTTTCAAGTTCAAACGGTTTTTCAGGAAATTCAACTCCGTACCGAAGCTGAAACGACGGGTTGTCTCCCACTGTACTTCCGTATTGCCCAAATTACCCAACACCAAACCATTGGCCAGATTCTGGAACAAGATACTCTTGAAATAAGTACGAGTGGCATCAAAGTCGATACCGTCGTTACCGCTCACATCATATCCCATCGTAAATTTAGCATAGTCTATTCCCGGCACATCGAACCAACTTTCATTGGACAACACCCAACCGGCCTGGATTCCGGGGAAAACTCCCCAACGTACACCCGCCAATTTGAAACCGTCTTTCGCTTCTTTACCGAATCGTGAAGAACTTTCGATGGCCAAATTACCTTCTACGAAATAACGCTTTCTGTAATCGTAACGGGCCTGACCGTACCAACTCATAGAAGTCCACTCGTTAGTGCTACCGGTAGTCGTCTTGTTTTGCGTATCATTGATAAACGGCGTTTTATCGCTACCCGTATTGTAACCCAACTGCGTGTCTACCTTGTAACGGTCGTTCATATAACGGAAACCTCCCAAAAGGTCTATACTATGTGCACCGTACTGATTTCCCCACTCTATTTTCGTATCGCTCGTAATCGAGTTTTGCGAAGAATAAAGCGAACGGATTTCATTCTCTACCGTAAGACCGATAGAAGAAACATAGTAGTCAGGCACACCGTTGATGGGCACGTAGTACTTATCGTTCGTATTCGTCAACGTATAGCTGAACAAAGAACTTAGAGACAAATGCTTGTTGAACTGCCATCTCGGAGTAATGGCGATGTTCAAATAAGAGTTCTCAAAGTAATTCTTATTCTGAGCCGTACCGTACTCGTTGATAGAAGCAGGATTGGCCAAACGATAATTCACATTACCAATCGAAGCCAAAGCCTGATCCAGATAGTCCTCGTCACTGTTGTCGAATGCCACATCGGAAATCTTACCGTTGGAATAAGCATACGGGCTCAGCATCGGGCTTTTCACCAAACCGAGATAATTGACAGAAGTCACCGTTCCTTCATCGTAATTCTCCGGCGCACCCTGGTCTTTCAGGTTACGCGTCACGTTGCTGTAGGAAGCGTCGAAACGGATGAACAAATGCTTGAACATGTTTATATCCGTATTGAAACGGATGTTCAAACGGTTCACATCATTGTCTTCCAATACACTCTGCGCACCATTGTACCCCAATGCGAGGAAATAGCTGGCCACCTCATCACCTCCTTGTACCGTAATACCATAATTCTGCGAGAAAGCCTCACGGTAGATGACATCATTCCAATCCGTGTTGTTATTATATTTATTGTAATAGTAATTATTCGGATCGGAAGTCAGGAACTGGAATTCCGACAGGTTCGTACCCGTTGTCTTCAACAAGTCCGAAGCGTACGTCTTGAACTGCGAACCGCTCATCATCGGAAGCGATTTCGGCAATAAGGTAATGCCGGCCGACACCGTGGCGTCGATTTTCGTAGCCAAACTCGTGTTACGCTTCGTTTCGATGAGAATCACTCCGTTGGCTCCCTTGGCTCCATAAATAGCCGTACCGTTGGCCATCACCTTCACACTCTTGATCTCGTTCACGTTGAAAGATGTCAGAATATCATTGTAGAAGCCGTCATGAACCATCGTACGGTCATACTGCTGGTCTACGATAACCCCGTCAATCACGATCAACGGCTGACCGTTGCTATGCAAGGAGTTGATACCGTTCATCATCATGAAGTTTCCGATACCGGGCGTACCTCCACGGGAAATCGTACGGACATTGGCACCCAACTGGTCACCGATTTCGGATGTGATATTCAAGGACGGACTATAATCGAACTTGTCTGCCACCACCGTATTCAGGATATTGTCATCCGCACCGTATGCCGAACGCATGGCATTCGAATACATCGTCACATCGCGCAACTTACCGGATTGGTTAATACCCACACGAACCGTATTATAGTCCGGTGCCGTGATTTTCAATGCCGTAGCGTACTCCGGCACATCAAGCTTATACGTACCGTCCTCTTCGGTCAACGCACTGTAACCGTCGTAACCGCTCACGCTGACCAAGGCTCCACCCAAAGGAGTGCCGGATGTCACAGCGAACACTCGCCCGCTGACCGGACGTGTCTTTACATTTTTCTTTATCGGACTGGCAGGTCTGGCCGCAGTCACGGTGTCGGTAGCAGCCTCTTCCTGAGCATAGCCCCCCAAAGTGCCTGCCATCAACAATGCTAAACAATAGAATCTATATCTTTTCATTACTCATGCTCTAATATTGTTCTACAATCAATTTTCATCGCTTCCGGATCCGGATGTAGGACGTGGCTCGAAAATCACACAGTCTATCGCTAAATCCTTGCTGTAACCGTCCGGTACCGTACGTCCCTTGATAGATTGTATGGTCAGCAGCACCCTGGGATCTTCCTCGCCGTAGTTACAAACCGGAGATTCAAATCCTGTCGCTACCGTGACGGTATCCATCTTCGTGGCATCGACATCTACATCCGTGCACAAAGTCACGGCATTGCTCCCTTCAATCATGTCGCCGGTTCTTGACGAATAATATCTGATCTTTGCTGTAAACTGACGCTTCAACTGTGCGTCTTCCTTAGCCAAAGAGTCTCCGGCCAAAGGAGAGGCAAACACGACTTTGATGTCATACGGGCAGTTGGAGAGCGTGCTGGGAATTTTAAAGGTAATTTCCGGCTGGTTGGTACGACCCGAACGGGCATCCCTTACCACCAAGTAACCACCTCCCGACACTCTGAATTTCTCATTGGTTGCCTCTACTGCATTTACCTGAATGGAAGTCGAGTCGCCCGAGAGCGTCACTGTCGAATAATTATTAGCATATTCCGCTTCAACCTGAACAGGAGTCATATAAATCAATTTGGTAGGAGGAATACGCCAATCCGTAGCCTTGTACAAACGACCGTTACTGCACTCCTGAGGCGTCAGGCCATACAACAAACCGCCAGCCTGCATCGGCCATTCGAACTTAGAACAATCCGGATAAAAAGAAGTATAGGTCGTGGCAACGATGGAATCCGGATTCGCTTCGTTGAAAGGCAATTCCTGCGATCTTACATTGAAGCACGAACTGTACAGGAACATGAATTTAGAATAGAGGTTCTGTAAAGAGTCGCCGTCTTCTCCCAAACTTTGATGATACTCGAAATAAGAACGGTACAGGTCTATGTTCTCCTTCCAAATCTTATTGGTAGGAGCTACGAACCAGTACAGACTGTCTTCAGAGTCAATCCGACCCAACTGATTGAAAATAGGATTGTAATTGTACATCACAGAGTCCAAATAAACCGTTTCACCGTCTACGATACCACCCGGCACACTGGCCTCTTCGTCAAGTTCTATACGATTCCATGAAAGGAAGAAATTGGCTACACTGTCCAGCCCGTTGTCTCCTTCCAAATCCATGCGGAGGCGTTCCCAAATATTAGGAAAGAAAGTTGCGGGTCCATCCACTTTATAGAGCATACCATTGGAAGACGGAACCCCGTTGCCTACCATGTTCACTTCACCGTTAAGCATGGAACCGGTCAAAGTCAAACGTTTGCCATTCATCATCTTGACAGTCTCGTCTTTTGTCAACGACGAAACTTGCTGATTATACATGGCTATATGATTCTTGATAAACTGATTCAAAGTAGAATTATCGTCATCAATTATCCCCTGGCTTTTCTCTCGCTTATAGGTGTCAATCCACTCCTGAGCTTCCGCATCCGTAATTTCCGGAGCCCAAACCGTAAACACCTGATTGGCATTCAAAATGTCTTTGTAGCCACAAGAATCCAGAACCCTCACGAAAGGACGAATGCTCTCGTCGAGTTGCATATTTTCCCACAGGGTTGCACCGGGCACCGTACCATTCACACTGTAATGGTCATCCCACGTATCCGTACAGGATACACCGACGGTTGCGGCGGGGAAAACCCCCCACCCCCCCCTTATACTTTCC
>OGPX01001849.1_pt1 | contig 13265 bp, 7 predicted proteins | sample 1553101 | NCBI WGS metagenome assembly OGPX01 (sample SAMEA2579964, study PRJEB22360) | human gut metagenome | biome: human gut; feature: human-associated habitat; material: faeces | place: Denmark | collected 2008/2010
TGGCTCCCGGTGTTTCTGTAACAGCCGGTAATGGTGGACGTCCCGGTAACGATGGGGCAACGATCCGTGTACGTGGGCAGGGTACGTTAAATGATTCCAATCCGTTAGTAATCATTGACGGAGTGGAAGCCAGCATGAATAATATCAATCCACAAGACGTAGAAAGCATTTCGGTGTTGAAGGATGCCGCTTCGTCTGCTATTTATGGTTCTCGTGCGGCAAACGGTGTCATTCTGATCACTACCCGTAGGGGGAAATCGGGTGAAGCGAAAATATCTTATAACGGTTACGTCACGATGCAGAAAGTGGCGAACCGTATCGACTTGGTCTCCAATTATGCCGATTATATGGAATTGTATAATGAAGGGCAACTTAACAGCGGCCTCCCCGCGATCTTCAGCCAAGAGAAAATCGACGAATGGCGGGCTGCCGGTGACAGTGATCCTGTCAAATATCCGAACTCTGACTGGCAGGACGCTCTATTTCAGACCGGATGGATGCAGAACCATACAATCAATATCAACGGAGGATCTGACAAGATTCACTATTATATATCCGGTAATTATATGAACAATCCCGGTATTATGGAAAATTCCGGGTATGAACGTTATAGTGCCCGTGTCAATTTGGACGCGGAAGTCAAAGATTGGTTTACTATTGGTGTCAATGCTTACGGTACGCGTGGAAAAGAGGAGTTAGGGTTGTTGAAGACAGAATCGAATGACAATTTCTATACCTATATGCAAGCTACCACACCGGGTATCTGCTATCAGGCGCCTGATGGTCGGTATGGAGGTGTAAACAACTCGGAAGATGACCCGCAGAGTAGCTCCAACAATGTCTTGAAGATGTTGAACGACGTCAAAGGAAATCGCACGACCAATAACATCGTTTCTCGTTTTTATGCCCAGCTGAGACCGTTTAAAGGTTTGACAATCGAAGGGTCTTATACGTATGCCTTTTCCGACCAGTTCCTGTACCAACAGCCTGTTTTTCATGATTTGTGGAACTTGTATGACAATACGTTGCAGATTGCCGGAACCGGAGTTTCGAAGGTTATCAACCGCAACAATAAGACTGTCCGTAACAATATGGACGGGTTGGTCAGATATGAAACAGATATCGATCGGTTGAACATTCAGGCAACGGTCGGTGCTAGTCAGGAAGCTTACCGTAACAACTGGTTTGAAGCTTCCAAAGAAAATTTGACCTCATCTGAATTGACGGAGTTGAATGCTGCCACTGCCAATGCTACGGCAACCGGAACCTATTCCAATTGGGCTATGCGTTCATTTTTTGGTCGGGTCAATTTGAACTGGGACGAAAAATATTTGTTGGAAGCCAATCTTCGTGCCGACGCCTCTTCCCGCTTTGCCAAGAAATATCGTTGGGGCTATTTTCCTTCTTTCTCGTTGGGCTGGCGTATGGAACAGGAAGCTTTCATGAAAGATATCTCATGGCTTAACCAGTTGAAGCTTCGTGCCTCATATGGTTCGTTGGGAAATAATGCCGTAGGCAACTATGACTATCAGTTATATTATCAGGCTTCTAATTATGTCTTAAACGACGCTTTGCAGATCGGTATGGCGCAACGCGCTCTTTCTAATGCGGCGTTGACTTGGGAAACTTCTTATGTCACTAACTTTGGTGTGGACTTTGCACTGTTCTCTAAATTGAGTGGAACCATCGATGCTTTTGTCAAAAACACCAAGGGAATTTTGATCGAATTGCCGGCTCCATTGGTACATGGTAATGCTACCGTTCCTAAATCCAACGCGGCTGAAGTTCGCAACCGGGGTGTCGAATTGAGTTTGAACTGGAATGATAAAGTCGGTTCTGTTAATTATTTTGTTGGAGGAAATTTTTCATTCGTCAAAAATAAAGTGACGAAGTTCAAAGGGGATGAAATGTCTCTGAATGGAACCAATATGATCCTGGAAGGCGAACCGATCAATGTCCAATATGTACTTTCGGTCGACCGGATTATCCAGACGGAAGAAGATATGGCAATAGTGGAAGCGATGGAAGCGAATAATCCGGATGCCTTCAAACAATATAAGAAACCGGAATATGGAGATTTCTTATATAAAGATATTGACGGAGACGGATGCATCACTGATAACGATAAGATCAAAGTCGGTAATGGAACCAACCCGACATTCACTTTCGGGTTTAATTTCGGTGCCAATTGGAAAGGCTGGGATTTCAGTTGTATTTTGCAAGGTGCTACCGGATTGAAAACATATTGGAGCGGATTAGATGGCGCCAGCTATTGGCCTCAAGTGCGCCGGGGTAATCAAATCAACAAGACTATTGCAGATGGACGTTGGTATCCGGGACGTACGGATGCCACTTATCCGCGCCTCTTGGACTATACCGACGGACGGAACCGGGTGGCAAGCGACTTTTGGGTACAGGACAAATCTTATTTGAGAGTAAAAAATGTCCAGTTGGGATATACGGTTCCGAAACATCTCTCGCAAAAACTCTTGATCGACAACTTCCGTTTATATGTCAGCATCGACAATGCTTTGACCTTTACGGGATATAAGGGACTGGATCCTGAGGTGTCTGGCACGAAATATCCGACTATGCGATTAACAACATTTGGTTTAAACCTTACATTTTAAATAGTTGAAGACATGAAAAAGATCATAATCTATTTGGCAACAATGCTTTTAGCTGCCATGACGTTCACCGGTTGCTATGATTTGGAAACCTATCCGGGAGACAAAGTCAACGAAGGAACATTTTACAAGACCGGCGATCACGCTCATCAAGGCTTGATGGGAATCTATGGTATGCTACGCCTAAACGAGGCATACGGTTACCAGTTCTGCTTCGACCATTTGGGAGATATCGCTTACGGATATAACTATTATATGATGTTTCTGGCTACCTATACCGATCGTGATGGAACGATACAAGCCCATTGGCAGACCTTCTACGATGGTATACATCGTGTCAACACTTTTATACGTTCAGTAAAAGGAATGAGAGGTATTATCACGGACGAACAGATTAATGAGTATGTGGCGGAAGCTAAATTCCTTCGTGCGATGTTCTACTTTTCCTTGACAGACCTTTTCGGTGGGGTCCCCTACTATGATGAGTCGACTAATGTCAACGAAGAGTTTATGAATTTGAAACAACCGAGAAGCAGCCTCGAAGAGGTACGTGCTCATATTTTAGAAGATTTGGACGAGGCGATCAAATACCTCCCTGTCGAACATGCTGCCAGCGAATATGGTCGTGCTACTAAAGGTGCTGCCTATGCCCTTCGTGGAAAAGTGCATCTTTACGACAAAGAGTGGCAGTCTGCCATCAACGATTTTGAAGAAATCGTCTATAACAAGTCCAATAATTATGGCTATGCTCTTGACGATGATTACGCTCGTGTTTTTAAACTCTATAACGGGGCTAAGAGCCCAGAAACGGTCTTCTCTATCCAGAACAAGAGTGGTGTCGGAACTGAGTATGGTATGCAGATACAGGCTTTGATGGGTTGTCGTGGCGCTTATGGGAGCTGCTGGAACAATACTGTTCCTTCCACACAATTGGTGGATATGTATGAGTTCAAAGATGGTCGCCCCTTCAATTGGGATGAGATTTTCCCCGGTTATAATGCTATGACCCCCGAACAGCGCAAGGAGCTCCTCAGTGTCGAGATGGATGGGTCTGGAACGATAGTAGGACTTCGTGAGGCGGATACAGCCAAGATACTAAGTGCCTATACCTGTCGTGATCCGCGCCTGATGGCCACTGTGATCGTTCCTTATTCACACTATATGGGGAATATTGGCCGAACAACCAACGTGGATTTGATCTTCGCTCTGGATCACAATCTGGCAGGAAATGCCAATGGCGGTACGATCCAGAACAATGCAGGTTGGGTATCTTATCTCTATCGGAAGTTCGTGACCGAAGGAGACCAGGGCGGTGCGATCAGTAACCGTTTGCATACACCGTTCGCTTTCCCCTTGATCCGCTTTGCCGACGTTCTCTTGATGCTTTCCGAGGCCTACAACGAAGCGGGGCAGTTAGATAAAGCCGTGACCGAATTCAACAAGGTGCGCGCACGTGTCGGCATGCCGGGATTGAACTCCGGTCCCGCATGGATGGTTGTTAGCAATAAAGAACAGATGGCTGAACGGATACGCAAAGAACGTGCTGTTGAGTTTGCCGGGGAAGGTCTTCGTTTCAGTGATTTGCGTCGTTGGGGATATGAGATTGCCCACAAACGCTCAATAACGTGGATGCTGTCAATATCTATGGCGAGCCGATCTATACCCATTTGTTTACCGAACGTGATATGCTTTGGCCTATCCCTGGTGTGGAACGGGAACGGAATAAGGAGTTGACACAGAATCCGGGTTGGTAGCCTTGATTGATTAAGCAGTTGTGTTAAGTTTGATATAGTAATATGGAGACACAGAGTCGCGGAGCTCTGATTAGTATATAAGAAGGCTTTGTGAACACTGTGTCTCTTTTATTTGGATCATTGAAAATCCCTTTAACTTAATGTGTTTATGAGATTGATTAATTTAATAGGTTTATTTTTACTGTTGCTCTCGTTTGCGGTGGAGGGGCAGAATCTCGCAATCCGACAACCCGGAAAAGAGTTGTGCCAGCATCCTAGGTTGCTTTTCAGCAAGCAAGAGGAACAGCGGGTTCGTGATTTATTTGGAACTGAACCTCTATTAGATAGCTTGCGCGCCAGCCTGATGAGGGAGGCTGAACGTTTGTTGTTGGTCCCTCCCCAGGAAGATCCTCGAAGAAAAATAAAAAACACGAAAGACATATTGCCTGTCAGCCGTGAACAGGTTTACCGGATGGTCAACTTGGCTCTGGCCTACCGATTGAGTGGAGACAGACGTTTTGCGGAGAAGGCGGAGAGAGAGTTGATTCATGTTTGCAATTTCTCGGACTGGGACCCTGTTCATTACTTGGATGTGGCGGAAATGACGACGGCTGTAGCTATTGGTTACGACTGGCTGTATGATGTATTGGCCCCTTCGACCAGACAGCTGGTTGTTCATTCGATTAAAACAAAGGCATTGGATCTTGTCGTTGAGGAATATAAAACCGGAAATGCGGATTCTTGGGCGAAACGTGAAACGAATTGGAATGTAGTATGCAATACCGGAATGGTATTGGGCGCTTTGGCCATTGAAGAGCATTATCCGGAATTGGCTAAACATATCATTGGTGAAGCGGTCAGGTATATCCCGAATTGCCTAAAGCATTTTGCACCGGACGGTGTTTGCTATGAGGGACCCGCTTATTGGGGATATACGAACATGTACCTATCTCTTTTGCTGAAAGCGCTGAATGATAATCTTGGAGAGGACTTCGGGATTTCGGAAATGGTGGGAGTGGACAAAAGCGTCCTGTATTATATGCATAGTACAAGCCCTTCTGGCAAGATATTTAATTTTGCCAATTCCGGCAGTACGGCTCCTGCGGCAGAACCTATTTACTTTTATTTCAGTCGGGCTTTCAACCAGCCGGAAGTAGCGGCATTTTATCGGGATATCTTGTCAAAGACGGTACAGAGCGGGAATTATTTCAGATTCTATTTTCTGTCCATTCCTTGGTACGATACGGCCTCTTCTCCTGCTGATGCCTTACCGAAATTGAAGGTGTACGAAGGTATCAATGATATTATCGTGTTCAACGGAAATCGGAATATTCCTAATAGCCTCTATCTGATTGCTAAAACTGGAGATCCGGATATGGCGCACCAGCAGCTGGATATCGGAACCTTTATTATTGAGACGAACGGGATAAGGTGGACGGACGATTTGGGGAGCGATAACTATGGCCTGCCCGGGTTCTGGGATTACAAGCCGGACGGGCAACGCTGGACATATTTCAGGAACTCGAACTTCAGCCACAATACGCTATCGATTGACCATAGACTGCAAAACTCGGCCGGGACAGGCGAGATTGATCGACTGGATAACAAGGCTGCCCAACCTTTTGTCACAATGGATATGAGCACGACTTATGCCGGACAAAGTCGTTTTGTCTATCGGACATTCCGTATGCTCGACGATGTCCGTATACTGGTTACGGACAGCATAGGGTTACAGAGCCCATCTCAGTCGGTGCAATGGTCCGTAATAACTTCGGCAAACGTCGAATGCAAAGGAAATACTGCCGTTCTCAGGAAAGACGGTAAATCTTTTTCCTTGAAGATTGTTTCGCCTGTCGATGCCTTTTTTACGGCAAGGGCGGCAAAAAGAGGAACGGAAGCAGAGAAGCCGATAGAGGGATATACGATCCTATCTGCATCGGTATCAGGTGACCCTGTACAGGTGATTAAAGTTCTCCTGTCGGGAGAATAGAAGAGTAGTTACATTAAAAATAAATCATGGTAAAAGTGAAGTATTTAATGGGCATGGCACTCAGTGTTGCGTTGATTTCCTGCGGGGGGACAGGAGACGGGTTTGTTGAAGAGAACGTAGAGTTTGCCCGTAAACAGATAGGAAAAGAGATTGAACTGATCGAGGCGAGCGGTAAGTTTATGAATCCGACTACGCTGAACCCGGACGGTTCTGTTTATTATTGTAACTTGGCGGATTGGCGCAGTGGTTTTTTCCCCGGTTCGGTTTGGTATTTGTATGAGTTGACAGGAGATAAGAGCCTGTTGCCTCTTGCACAAAAATATACGGAAGCGGTGAAAGATGCCAAAAACATCAAGTGGAACCATGATGTCGGTTTTATGATCTATTGCAGTTTTGGGAACGGTTTGCGTCTGACGGGCGATCCAGAATATAAGGAGGTGATTGTTGAGGCTGCCCGTTCCTTGTCCACCCGCTTCCGTCCGGTGGCAGGGATTATCCAGTCGTGGGATGTGGATAGAGGATGGATTTCGGAAAGGGGTTGGGAGTGCCCGGTGATTATCGATAATATGATGAACCTCGAGCTGTTGTTTGCCGCTACACGGTTGTCCGGCGACTCAACTTTCTATAAGGTTGCCGTTTCGCACGTCGACCGCACTATGAAAGAACAATATCGTCCGGATGGCAGTTGCTATCATGTGGTGGATTACAGTATGAAAGACGGTTCCGTACGTAATCGCCATACGGCACAGGGATATGCGCGCGAATCGGCGTGGAGCCGTGGACAAGCTTGGGGTATTTACGGTCTGACGCTGTGTTATCGAGAAACCGGAGACCGGAAATATCTCGATCAGGCTTTAAAAGCGGTTCGTTTTATGTTCAATCATAAGAATACGCCTGAAGACCTTGTGTTCTATTGGGATATGGATGCCCCGAACATTCCTAACGATTACCGGGATGCTTCAGCTGCCGCCTCCGCTTTGTATGAGATCAGTACGGTGGATGTGCCTGAACCGCAAACGTATAAGGCGTATGCCGACCGGATCATGGAAAGTCTGGCTTCTCCGACTTACCGGGCTGAATTGGGAACGAATGGAAACTTCTTGCTGATGCATTGTGTCGGAAGCATTCCGCATAATGGAGAAATAGATGTCCCGTTGAACTATGCCGACTATTACTTCTTGGAGGCTTTGAAGCGGAAACGGGATATCGAGCAGAAGGGCTCCAAAGGCTGCTAATTGCATCTGCAAAACCGGTTCGCGCCACAGGTACAAGTCGGTCCGTATCCGCCGTTTTGTATTTCGTCGCAGTACAGGTCGTACATTTTCATTTTGATTTGGTTGCTGATCCGACGAAATTCATTAGCAATGGATTCAGGCGTGCCTTTCGCACGTGTCGGGTTGTAGAAATTGCTGTGTATCAGATTGCGTACTTTTCCTGTGAAAGCAGGACAGTTTTCTTCCGCATCTCTGCTGACGGTGATTACATAGTCCCAAGGTTCATCTATATATTCTTCTACAGCTTCTGGTTTATGATGGCTGATATCGATGCCGGAGCATGCCAGTGTCTGGACGGCGAGCGGATGCACCTCTATGGCCGGACTGATTCCGGCGGAACAGACTGTGAGTGATTTGTCGAATGATTGCAACCAGCCTTGCGCCATTTGGCTAAGGCAGCTGTTGTCGGAGCAAAGAATCAATATTTTCATCGTTTTCTTTTTATCGTTACGGATGCAAAAATAATAAATGCCGGGCTTTGATGACTTTACAGTAAATTGATTTTGTTTATCGCATGAAAGATATTTTCTATATATGTTCGTTATTGTTTGCTCTGGCAGCTTGTCTCTTGTGAAAAACAGGTAGCCTCTTTTCCTGATCAATGAAGTTGTCGAATCTCTTTTACTGCTGCGTTTGCCCTATGCGTTTGTACTGGCTGGGATGCAGAAGAATTGGGTTAGGGATGTGTTGGAAGAGAAAATACGGTATTATGGAAGAAGGATGAAATATTATATGTGACCGGTTGTTGTTATGCCCAGTCGGGAAAACCTGTATATGTTGTCCGTTATGTACAAACATAAGCGAATCACTGTCGGTGTGGGAATGGGCAACCCGTTTGTCGATAACTACAAGCGGATTAATGAAACCTGGAATTTCCCGTTTGGACGGAACTATCAGAGTGGTGGAAAGAAAATCTGGAATCAAGATACGGATACTGGCGTGATGAATACTTCCAAATAATGAATTTTTGCAGGCCTTGTCTTGTTCTTTTTATTATTTCGGCAATATTTCGTATATTTACAGCCTATTATGGCTTATGAGCAATTACCGCAGAGCCCGGGATGATGCAAAAGATTTGGATAGAGATATATGAGACCAGAAGATATTACTGAACAGGACGAAAACGGAAAAATAAAAGATACGGAAGGACAACTGGCTGCTGATGAAAACAGGAATGAGACTGTCGAAACAGAAGTAAGCCAGGAGACACATTCGGAATATAAGATACCGGGCAAATCGGAAAGCCGGGTGTCTTATCATTTGTCGGGTATGTATCAGGATTGGTTTCTCGATTATGCCTCCTATGTGATTTTGGAGCGTGCCGTTCCGCATATCAACGACGGGCTGAAACCCGTACAACGTCGAATTTTGCACTCAATGAAGCGGTTGGACGACGGACGCTACAACAAGGTGGCGAATATTGTCGGACATACCATGCAATTCCATCCGCACGGCGATGCTTCTATCGGTGATGCACTGGTACAACTCGGACAGAAAGACCTGTTGATCGACTGCCAGGGAAACTGGGGTAATATCCTCACCGGTGACGGTGCTGCGGCTCCGCGTTATATAGAGGCGCGCCTCTCCAAGTTTGCGCTGGAAACGGTCTTCAATCCGAAAACGACTCTCTGGCAACTTTCCTACGACGGACGGAACAAGGAACCGGTGACGCTTCCCGTCAAGTTTCCTTTGCTGCTGGCGCAAGGTGTGGAAGGTATTGCCGTAGGGCTTTCTTCCAAAATATTGCCGCATAATTTCAACGAACTTTTGGATGCCTCCGTCGCTTATCTGCGGGGGGAAGAGTTTACCCTGTATCCCGATTTCCAGACTGGCGGGTATATTGATGTCTCAAAATATAATGACGGCGAACGTGGAGGTTCCGTAAAAGTACGTGCCAAGATTACGAAACTGGACAACAAGACGCTTGTCATCAGCGAGATCCCTTATGGAAAGACAACCTCTACTTTGATCGAATCGATCTTGAAAGCAAACGATAAGGGAAAGATCAAGATCAAGAAAGTGGATGATAATACGGCTCGTAACGTGGAGATCCTCGTGCATCTGGCTCCGGGTGTATCTTCCGACAAGACGATCGACGCGTTGTATGCTTTCACGGATTGCGAGATCAGCATTTCACCGAACTGTTGTGTCATTATGGACAACAAGCCGCACTTCCTGACGGTAAGCGATGTGCTGAAACATTCGACTGACGACACGCTGCATCTGCTCCGTACCGAACTGGAGATACAGAAAGGGGAACTGGAAGAATCGCTCTTCTTTGCCTCCCTGGAAAAGATATTCATCGAAGAACGTATTTATAAAGACAAGGAATTTGAGGAGGCGAAAGATATGGACGAGGCGATTGCTCATATCGACCGACGTCTCGATCTGTTCAAACCGCACTTTATCCGCGAAGTGACTCGCGAAGATATCCTGAAACTGATGGAGATTAAGATGGGACGTATCCTCAAGTTTAATACGGACAAGTGTAATGCGACTATTGCCCAATATAAGGAAGATATTGCCAAGATCGACGATCATCTGGCGCATATCGTCGATTATACGGCTGACTGGTTCATGATGCTGAAAGAAAAATACGGCAAGAACTATCCACGTATGACCGAGGTGCGCAACTTCGACACGATCGAGGCGACCAAAGTGGTTGAGGCGAATGAGAAACTGTATATCAACCGTGCCGAAGGATTTATCGGGACAGGTTTGAAGAAGGATGAATTTGTCTGCAACTGTTCCGACATCGACGATATTATTCTTTTCTATCGCAACGGTACATACAAGGTTGTGAAAGTGAGCGAGAAAATGTTCGTCGGAAGGGATATCCTTTACCTGAATGTGTTCAAGCGGAATGATAACCGCACGATCTATAATGTGATCTACCGAGATGGAAAGGTGGGTTATAATTATATCAAGCGTTTTGCCGTAACAGGTGTGACACGTGATAAAGAATATGACATTACCAAGGGAACGGAAGGTTCGCGTATCCTTTATTTCAGCGCCAATACCAATGGCGAAGCCGAGACGGTGAAAGTGATCCTGAAGCCGAAACCCCGCCAGAAGTTGTTGGTGTTCGAAAAGGATTTCAGTACGATCGCGATCAAAGGACGCGGTTCGATGGGGAATATCCTGACAAAGGCGGATGTGCATAAGATCAGCCTGAAGCAGAAAGGGAGTTCGACACTAGGAGGCCGTATGGTCTGGTTTGACCGTGATGTGTTACGCCTGAATTATGACGGGCGTGGAGAAGAGTTGGGCGAGTTCCAGAGTGACGATCTGATCCTGGTGATCCTTCAGAATGGCGATTTCTATACGACCAATTTCGATTTGAGTAATCATTACGAACCTGATATATTGAATATTGAGAAGTATGATGCGAATAAGGTTTGGACGGCAGCCCTTTACGATGCCGACCAGAAGTATTACTACCTGAAACGTTTCCAGCTGGAGGCTGGAAGCCGCAAGCAGAATTTTCTCGGCGAGAACCCGAAAAGTCGCCTGATGCTGCTTACCGACGAGGCCTATCCGCGAATCGAGGCAGTGTTTGGCGGGCATGACGCTTTCCGTGAACCGCTGGTGTTGGATGCGGAAGAATTCATTGCCGTGAAAGGATTCAAAGCGAAAGGAAAACGTATTTCGACTTTTGATATAGAGACGATCAACGAACTCGATCCCGTCCGTTTTGCTCCGGCGGAACAACCGCAGGAGCAGAATGACGACGATGGAGAGGATCCGGATCTCGATCCGGATGCCGATAAGAGTAACTCGGATATTATTGATGAGATTACCGGGCAAATGAAGCTTTTTTGAGAATGAATAATTAAAAACGAATGATTTAGTGGCAACTGTTAAACGTCAACTATTAATTGTTAATTCCCTCTGCCTTCTCTTCTTTTGCCTCCCTTTCCCGGCAACCGCTCAGGCAGAGGACGTACCCCGCTCGATCAATGAGAGCACTATGGTTGGGATCGGCGGTTATAATTTGAGGGACACCTATCTATCGCCCAGTACGGACATTAATTATACGGGCTGGGTGGCACGGGTCCTCAATGAACGGATGAAGATCGTTCGGTTGGCAGACTATAATGTGTCCCGCCAGCAACTGATCAACGTGGAGTTCGGTTCGACCCGCAACGGCGCGGAGACGGCAAACGAATATGCCGGATTTGTGGACTACAGCCTGGGTTATCATTACCGTTTTCCGCAAGTGCTGTCCGGATTAAAGGTCTTGACCGGGGCATCCGCACGTCTTTCAGGTGGTTTTATCTATAATACGCGTAACAGTAACAATCCGGTTTCCGGCAAGGCGGATTTCGACTTGAATCTGTCAGCCATGGCGATCTATAATTTCAGGATCAAGGATTTTCCGCTCACGCTCCGTTATCAGGCGGAGATACCGTTTGCCGGTGTGCTCTTCTCAGTGCATAAAGGCGAACCCTATTATTTCCTGACGCAAGGCAGTGCGGACGGGGTTGTGCGATTCAGTTCGTTCCATAATAAGTTTGCGATGAAGAATTATTTCACGCTCGACATTCCGGTATCGAGCTTTACGGTTCGTGTCGGTTACCTGAACAGTATGTACCGGACGGATGTGAACAGCATCAAGACGCATGTCCTTTCCAACTCGTTTATGATCGGGCTTGTGAAAGAGTTTGTTTCTTTCGGAGGCAAACGGTTGAAGAGCGAGCGATATCGGTACAAAAGCGCATACTATTAAAGATTTATGATTTATGAAGCCTTTCTTCTTTTTCCTCTGTTTTCTCTTTCTCTTCGGTTGCGAGAAAGCGACAAAATATAACTCGTCTCCTCGTGATAATTTCGAGGCGCTTTGGCGTATCATGGACGAGAATTACTGCTTCTTTGCCTTCAAGGATGTGGACTGGGACGATGTGTATGACCGCTATAATCTGCTTGTTAAAGACACGATGAACCAGTACGAATTGTTTGATATCCTCGGAAAAATGCTTGCCGAGGTGAAAGACGGACATACCAATCTGATCTCTTCTTTCGATATGTCCCGTTATTGGGCTTGGTATGAAGATTATCCGGCTAACTTCTATAAAGAAATACAGGACAATTATCTTGGTACGGACTACAAGATTGCCGGGGGAATGAAGTATAAGCGTCTGGCGGACGATCAGATTGGATATGTCTATTACGGTAGTTTTTCAAGTGGCGTGGGTGAAAACAACCTCGATTATATGTTTGCGCATTTCAAGGAATGCAAAGGATTGATATTCGATGTGCGCGACAATGGGGGCGGTTCCATGCTCTATTCCGACCGCATCGCCTCGCGTTTCCTTGAGGAAAGGATTCTGACGGGTTACACGCAATATAAGAAAGGAAACGGGCATAACGATTTTACCCAGCCCAATCCGGTCTATCTTTCCCCGTCTGACCGCACTCGTTGGTTGCGCCCGGTCATCGTCTTGACTAACCGGCATTCTTACAGCGCTACGAACGATTTTGTCAATGTGATGCGTCTCCTTCCGCAAGTCACGGTCATGGGTGACCGTACGGGAGGTGGCAGCGGCCTGCCTTTCAGTTCGGAATTGCCGAACGGATGGAGTGTCCGTTTCTCAGCTTGTCCGGTCTTGGATGTGAACAAACAGCACACGGAGTTCGGAAT
>OGPX01001858.1_pt1 | contig 13232 bp, 10 predicted proteins | sample 1553101 | NCBI WGS metagenome assembly OGPX01 (sample SAMEA2579964, study PRJEB22360) | human gut metagenome | biome: human gut; feature: human-associated habitat; material: faeces | place: Denmark | collected 2008/2010
TTATATAAACAAAAAACTAAAGAACTAAAAGATAAATTAGATAGGTTAGAAGAGGGTAAAAAGAGTTATAATTCTAAAAATGATGTTGAGAAGCTGATTATAGAGTTTTCTGAAACAAAAAAGTTTGATAATAAAATTTTAAGAAAGTTAGTAGAAAAAATAGAAATTGGAAAAAATGAAGAAGTTAATATTATATTGAAGGTGTAGATATTGCACCTATCATTTTTACTAAAAAATAGTTGCACTATTGAATACTACTCAGAACAAAAAGCAAGAGCAACTTATGAAAAATTAATAGATTTATGTAGAGATAATCCCGACGTTGTTGATCCACTTCGTTTTCTTAGAGAAAGAGAAGTAGTTCATTTTCAAAGATTTGGAGAAGCGTTAAGAGGAGTTCAGGATAAACTTACTGAAAAAAAATTTTACATGAATGATTGTTCTTGTATGAATATAAATAATAATTATGAAAATTAATAATGTAAAAAGCATAAATACAAGTAAACATTTTTTATGTTTGCTTGTATTTTCATAGTATTTATTATAAAAATTATTGACAAAGTATTAAATAAGATATTGCTTTTAAAAAGCAGATATAGTAAAATATGTATGTTTGAAAATTAATTTATATACGAAGTAATAATAATTTGAGAATGAATTTATAGCATGAATTACACAGAAGGGAAGAGATTAAAAATGGAAGAAAAAATAAAAATATCAGAATTAATGAAAGAAGAAATAGAAAAAAGTGAATACCCAGTAGTTGGAGCCAAGTACAACAATGAATATAAAAACTTAGATGATTTAGTTGATACAAATGGAAAGATAGAATTAATCCAAATAAATTCAAAAGAAGGAATGAAAATATACAGAAGAACATTGACATATATTATGGGAAAAGCATTTTGGAATATATATCCAGAAGCACATGTAATTGTAAACTATCAATTGTCAAATGCAATGTATTGCGACATAGAGAATATGGACGTAACAGAGGAAATGATGGAAAAAGTAAAAGCAAAAATGCAAGAAATAATTGATAGAAATTTAAAAATAGAAAAAAGAACAATGACAAGAGAAGAAGCAGAAAAATTTTATAAGGAAACAAATACTCCAAAAGGAAGACTACAATTTGATTTGGAAGAAAAAGAAGATATAAATATGTATTACTGTGACAATTATTTTAATTATTTTTATGAAATAATTGCAACACATACAGGAGTTGCAAAATTATTTGATTTACAAAAATATAGTAATGGATTTTTGCTTAGATATCCAACTTCAAATGATGTGAATAATTTGCCAGAATTTAAAGAAACAAAGAAATTGTTATGGGCATTACAAGAATATGAAACTATATACAAAGTGCTAAATGTAGGAACAGTTTATAGATTAAATAAAGCAGTAAAAGAAGATAAAATAAAATATTTAATATTATGATCAGAAGCATTACATGAGAAAAAAATATCTCAAATTGCTGATAAAATTGTAGCAAGACAAGGTGTAAAAATGATTTTGATTGCAGGTCCATCATCTTCAGGAAAAACAACTTTTGCACAGAGATTAGGAATTCAACTTAGAATAAATGGATTAAGACCTGTAACAATATCAGTAGATAATTACTTTGTAGAAAGAGAACAAACACCGTTAAATGAAAAGGGAGAATATGATTTTGAAAGTATAGATGCAATAGATATAGAGTTGTTTAATAAACATTTATTAGCATTATTAAATGGAGAAGAAATAGAAATGCCAGAATTTGATTTCCATGAAGGAAAGAAAAAATATAATGGAAATAAAGTTAAAATGCAAAAAGATGATGTACTTGTAATTGAAGGAATTCACTGTTTAAATGATAAATTAACAGAGAAAATATCACAAGATCAAAAATATAAAATCTACATAAGTGCTTTAACAGTTCTTAATATGGATGCTTTTAATAGAATATCTACAACAGATACAAGATTAGTTAGAAGAATGGTAAGAGATAATCAATTCAGAGGATATTCAGCTAAAGATACAATTGCAACTTGGGATAATGTAAATAAAGGTGAGGAAAAAAATATATTCCCATTTCAAGAACAAGCTGATAGTATTTTTAATACATCTTTAATATATGAGCTTGGAGTACTAAAAAATGAAGCAGTTCCTTTACTTGAACAAATAACTAATGATGAACCAGAGTATGCAGAAGCTCAAAGGTTGTTAGAGATATTGAGATATTTTGAACCTATATCAAAAGATTTAGTTCCATCTAATTCTTTGATAAAAGAATTTCTTGGAGGGGGAGATTTTAAGGGATAGTTTACCAGTGGGGACACCCATGTTTGGTAAAAAACGTTACCAGTAGGGACACCCATGAACAGAAAGGATGTAAGATGTTAGAAAAAAGTAAATTTACAAAAATAGATGAAGAATTTATATGCGAATACTGTGGGAAAAAGGTTCCTAAATTAGGATATACATGTAGAAATCATTGTCCATATTGTTTGCATTCTAAGCATTTAGACATAAATCCAGGAGATAGAGCAGAAGAATGTCATGGTATTCTAGAACCAATAGGTTTAGAAACAAATTCTAAGAAAGGATATATTATTGTTTTTAAATGTAAAAAATGTGGGGCAATACGTAAGAATAAAATGGCAGAAGATGATGATATGGATGAGATTATAAAATTGAGTGCAAAGCATAATTAATTTATATAAAAAAAACGCTTTTTAATAAGCGTTTTTTTTATGCTCTTTTAACTTTTCCGTTTTTCAAACATTTAGCACATACATGAATTTTTTTGATTTCTCCATCAACATCAGCTTTTACTGTTCTTAAGTTTGGTTTCCAAGTACGTGGAGATCTTTTACTTATATGAGAACGAGTTATACTTAATTTATTTCCATGAATTGCTGCTTTTTCACAAATTTCACATTTTGCCATGATTAAATACACCTCCTATTTTTTTAATAAACATGACTATAAATTAGTTTACCATATAATTCTAAAAAAAACAAGAGCTTTTGGAGAAAAAATATAAATAATATTTTTAATGGCTGTGAATTATAACTATGCCATTCATATAGTAAGATTTTTGTTTTAAATACGCAGTAAAGTAAACCAGTTATTAACAATATGTTTTGTCATATTAAGCAATTGAATTTTATCAACAGAGGTTTCAGCAACTAGATTAACACTTCCAAGTTCAGAACCATTTAAATAATATTTTATAGTTCCAAGAATTTGACCTTGAGAGATAGGTGCTTGAACAGATTCATTTAAATTAATTTCGTAAGTAATTCCTGATTCTTCACCTTTTTTTAATAGAAAAGATGGAGAAGTTTCATAAACAGCATTTACAGTTTTAGCTAACCCTTTTGTTACAGCAATTTGTTTTACAGTTTCTCCTTGATTTCCAAAACATTTATACGAATAATTACTGAAGCCATAATCTAAAAGACTTGTAGCATTACTAAAACGAAGAGCAGAGGTAGGAGCTTTCATTACAACAGCAATTAGTGATAAACCATCTCTTGTGGCAGATGCTGAAAGATTAAATAATGCAAGAGAGGTAGAGCCTGTTTTTAAACCTGTACAACCAGCATAATTTCGTACTAATTTATTGGTATTTGAAAGTGCAGATTTACCATCTCGTAATGTATCTGTCCAGATTGTTGAATAATTAGTAATAGAAGGATGATTCATTAAAAGTTCCCTTGACATTAATGCTATATCATGTGCAGAAGTTAAATGTTCATCTTCATCAAGCCCATGGCAATTTTTAAATGTTGTATCATTCATTCCAAGTTCCTTAGCTCTATTGTTCATCATTTGGACAAAACCTTCTTCTGTCCCACCAAGATACTCACTAAGGGCCATTACGCAATCATTTGCACTTACAACAGCAATAGCTTTTAACATATCATTTACACTCAATGTTTCGGTTGTGTCAAGCCAAATTTGAGAGCCACCCATACTTGCAGCGTTACTACTACATGGAATTTGGGTATCAAGCGTTATTTTTCCACTGTCTAGAGCCTCCATAATAAGCAAAAGACTCATAACTTTTGTCACACTTGCAGGATGTAGTTTTTCATGAATATTATGTTCATATAGAATTTTTCCACTGTTTTGCTCAATTAAAATAGCAGATTCAGCTTCTAAATTTAAAAAGTTATTATCTGATATGTTATTACTTTCTACTAGAGCTGTTGATGTAGGTATTAATTGATCTAGGACAGACCATGTATAATATTCCGAAAAACCAGAACAATGTAAAGGTAAAAATATCAAAGTAATTATTAAGATGTAACAAATAAATTTCAATTTTTGCATATCAAGACCTCCAAAATGTCTTTTTTAATTAATATGCAATTTTTTTTAAATTATACCCCAAATATTAATATAATAAAGTAATTTTGCTTCCATTTTTCTGTATAAAACCATCATCTATTAAAAGCTTGAATTCTCTCATCATAGCGCTTCTATCAACACTTAAAAAATCTGCTAAATCTGTATAAGAATATGGTAAAGTAAAAGTTTTCCTTAGAGAACCTTTTGAGAGAATATCAAAATAAGAAAGAATTTTACTTCTGGTACTTCTTTTTGTAAGTAATTCGATACGCAAATTTAATTCAATAATGTTATTCAAAAAAAGTTCACTTAGACTATTTGTAAGAGTTTTATGAAAATCACAATTACGCCTACATTTAGTAAGCAAAGAATCATATGTATAAAATAATACTTCAGAATTTTTACGAGCAACAGCAAAAAGCTCATTATTTGTATTTGCTGGATAAAAAACTTCTCCAAATACATCATCAGTAACAAAATGACTAATTATTGTTTTATTACCATTAACATCATATCTTATCAAATCTACTTCGCCTGATAAAACTATACAAAGTTGATTACGTTTTTCTATATATGTTGTTACAATTTCATCCTTGACAAATTTTTTTATTTGAATTTTATTACAATTATTAACGAAATTATTTATAAAAATTTTTTTATCAAAATTAGTATCCATAAAAATCACCTCTAAATTATCAAAATCGTGTGCCACAAAAGGTACAAAATTCGACATAATTATTATACTAAAAATTATGGAATTTTGAAATAATTATATTTCATTTTTGTTGCTTTTGCAACAGTTTTTTTAGAAAATAAATGTATAATAAGTACATACAAAACAAACACAAGAGATTAAAAAAATACGCAAAATAGCTCTACTCAAAGGTTTGCATTGTAGAAAGGAATGGGGTAAGATGAAAGTTATAAAAAGAGACGGAAGAACAATTGAATTTGATAGAGATAAAATTCAACTTGCAATCGAAAAAGCTAATAAAGAAGTAAGAGGAAGAGAAAAAGCAACAAAAAGTGAAATAAATGAAATTATAGCATATATAGAAGAATTAGGTAAAAAAAGAATGCTAGTTGAAGATATCCAAGATGTAATTGAAGAAAAATTAATGGAATTAGATAAATATGAATTAGCTAAAAAATATATAGTTTATAGATATACAAGAGCATTAGTAAGGAAATCAAATACAACAGATGAATCAATATTGGGACTAATAAGAAATGAAAATAAAGAATTGGCAGAAGAAAATTCAAATAAAAATACAGTACTTGCATCAACACAAAGAGATTATATAGCAGGAGAAGTTTCAAGAGATTTAACAAGAAGAATTTTACTACCAGAAAAAATAACAAAGGCACATGAAGAAGGAATTTTACATTTTCACGACATGGATTATTTTGTACAACCAATATTTAATTGTTGTTTAATAAATATTGGAGATATGTTAGACAATGGAACAGCAATGAATGGAAAAATGATAGAAAGTCCAAAAAGCTTCCAAGTAGCATGTACTGTAACAACACAAATAATAGCATCAGTCGCAAGTAATCAATATGGTGGACAATCTGTAGATATGAAACATTTAGGAAAATATTTAAGAAGAAGTCATGATAAATTCCAAAAGAGAATAACAGAAAAATATGGCGGAAAATTGCCAAAACAAACGATAGAAGAATTAGTAAAAGATAGAGTAAAAGAAGAATTAGCAGCAGGTGTACAAACAATTCAATATCAAATAAATACATTAATGACAACTAATGGACAATCACCATTTGTAACATTATTTTTACACTTAGAGCCAGATGATGAATACATTGAAGAAAATGCGATGATAATAGAAGAAATTTTAAAACAAAGAATTCAAGGAATAAAAAATGAAGTAGGTGTATATGTAACACCAGCATTCCCAAAACTAATATATGTATTAGATGAACATAACTGTCTAAAAGGTGGAAAATATGATTATTTAACAAAATTAGCAGTAAAATGTTCAGCAAAGAGAATGTATCCTGACTATATATCAGCTAAAAAGATGAAAGAAAATTATGAAGGAAATGTATTTAGCCCAATGGGATGTAGAAGCTTTTTAGCACCTTGGAAAGACGAAAATGGAAATTATAAATTTGAAGGAAGATTTAATCAAGGTGTTGTAAGTATCAACTTACCACAAATAGGACTTGCTGTTGGTGGTGATGAAGAAAAATTCTGGAAAGAATTTGATGTAAGACTAGAGCTATGTAAAGAGGCTCTAATGTGCAGACATTATGCATTACTAGGAACAAAATCTGATATATCACCTGTTCACTGGCAAAATGGTGCAATAGCACGTTTGAAAAAAGGTGAAAAAATTGATAAATATTTATATGGAGGATATTCAAGTATATCATTAGGGTATATAGGAATATATGAACTTACAAAAATAATGAAAGGTGTTTCTCATACAACAAAAGAAGGTCATGATTTTGCAATAAAAGTTATGAAGCATTTAAATGAAACAGTGCAAAAATGGAAAAAAGAAACAAATATTGGATTTGCACTATATGGAACTCCTGCAGAAAGTTTATGCTATAGATTTGCACGTATAGATAAAGAAAAATATGGGGATATTCCTGATGTTACAGATAAAGGATATTATACAAATTCATATCATATTGATGTTAGAGAAAAAATTGATGCATTTAGTAAACTTAAATTTGAAAGTGAATTCCAACCTATGTCACAGGGTGGAGCAATATCTTATGTGGAAGTTCCTAATATGAAAAATAATCTACAAGCACTTGAAGAAGTTGTTAAGTTTATATATGATAATATTCAATATGCAGAATTTAATACTAAATCAGATTATTGTCAAGTTTGTGGATATGATGGAGAAATGATTATAAATGATCAAAATGAGTGGGAATGTCCACAATGTGGTAATAAAGATCATTCTAAAATGAATGTTGTTCGTCGTACTTGTGGATATCTTGGAGAGAATTTCTGGAATGTTGGTAAAACTAAAGAAATTAAGTCAAGAGTTTTACATTTATAAAATTTGACATTGAAAGAAAAGTATTATATAATAAATGTTATAAATGTTATATTTTTTTTCAGACTGAAAACACAAAGATACACATTGAAGTTAGTTGTACTGCCACTAGAATGAACATTGAACTGTATAGCAGGAGGTAAAAAAGATGAATAAAAGAACAGAAAAAGCACTTCGACAGATGAATGAATATTTCAATGGTACACGGTATAACCCAAGATTATGTCTTACTGAGGAAGAAGCAGAAATTGTTTCAAATGGCCTTCCAGCTACATATATATTGAAAAAAGGAAATTTAGTAAGCAAAGAGCACTTGTATATGTGGAAAATAAAAAAAATTTAATTAAATATCAATTAATTTTTGTGGATTTTTGTGTGTCTAGTAAAAAATTTATTTTGAAACTGCTGAAAAGTAGTCGAAAGTTAGATCAAAAAAATCGTGAATTGGAAAATAATTTTTCTAATTCGCGATTTTTTATATAAATAAAGGCGACTATAGGGTAAATAAAAAATTCACAATTCGTTCACAAAAATTTAGTATAATAAAATCGAGTTTTAATAACTTGAAAAAAAGTAGTAATTATGATATATTTCATATATAGAATTGAAAAAATGTTTAAGGATAAGGAATGAGATAAATATGAATAAAGTTGTACATATAGGAATGGACGTTGGTTCAACAACTGTAAAAATAGTTGTAATGAACGAAAAATTAGAAGAAATATATACATCATATGAAAGACACTATTCAGATACAAAAAATACAGTATGTAAAGTATTAGAAGAATTAGTAGAAAAATACAAAGGAAATGAATTTACAATAGCATTAACAGGTTCAGGAGCAATGAGTACAGCAAAATTTTTAGATGTACCATTTATTCAAGAAGTTGTATCATGTAAAAGAGCGGTAGAAAAATATATTCCACAAACTGATGTAGTAATAGAACTTGGAGGAGAAGATGCAAAAATAATCTATTTTGGAAAATCAATAGAACAACGTATGAATGGAACATGTGCAGGTGGAACAGGTGCGTTTTTAGATCAAATGGCATCACTATTAAATACAGATACAGCAGGCTTAAATGAACTTGCAAAAGGATATAAAACAATATACCCAATAGCTTCACGTTGTGGAGTATTTGCAAAAACAGATGTACAACCATTATTAAATGAAGGTGCAGCAAAAGAAGATATTGCTGTATCTATTTTGCAAGCAGTTGTAAATCAAACTATAAGTGGGCTAGCATGTGGAAGACCTATTCGTGGAAATGTTGCATTTTTAGGTGGACCACTTACATATATACCAGAATTGAGAAAAAGATTTGTAGAAACTTTAAATTTAACACCTGAACAGACAATAGTTCCAGAGGAGGCACATTTATTAGTTGCAAAAGGAGCATGTCTAGATGCAAAAGATATGATGCCTATTAGTGTAGAAAAATTAAAAAGTAAAATACAAGTATTAAGACAATCACATGATACAACAACACAACCATTGCAACCATTATTTAAAACAAACGTAGAATATGATGAATTTAGAGCAAGACATGAAAAAGACAAAGTTGAGAAAAAGCCTTTATCAGAACATAAAGGAGATTGTTTTATAGGAATAGATGCAGGTTCAACAACATCAAAATTAGTTGTAACAGATAGAGATGGAGTGTTACTATATTCTTCATATAAAAGTAATGAAGGAAAGCCATTAGACAGCATTATTGAGATGTTGAAAGAATTATATGAAATATTACCAAAAGATGCAGTGATTAGATATAGTGGAGTAACAGGATATGGTGAAAAACTAATACAAACAGCATTAAATGTAGATTTAAATGAGATTGAAACAATAGCACATTATACAGCTGCTAAAAAATTTGAACCCAAAGTTACAAGTATAGTAGATATTGGTGGACAAGACATGAAATATATTAAATTAAAAAGTAATACAATTGATAATATCATGCTAAATGAAGCTTGTTCATCAGGATGTGGTTCATTTATAGAAACATTTGCTAAAAGTTTGAATTTAAGTATAGAAGAATTTGTAAAAGAAGCATTAGAAGCTCAAAATCCGGTTGATTTGGGCTCAAGATGTACAGTGTTTATGAATTCAAAAATAAAACAAGCACAAAAAGAAGGATATACAGTTGGAGATATTTCAGCAGGATTGTCTTATTCAGTAATAAAAAATGCAATCCAAAAGGTAATGAAAATTAGAGATACAAAGAAATTAGGAAGCCATATTGTTGTGCAAGGTGGAACATTTTATAATGAAGCAGTTTTAAGAGCATTTGAATTAATAGTTGGAAGAAATGTAATAAGACCAGACATTGCAGGACTTATGGGAGCTTATGGTATGGCACTTTTAGCTTGTGAGCAATATGAAGCAAATATGGATATGGAATATCATTCAACAATTGCAACATTAGAAGATATAGAAAAGCTAGATATAAAAGTAAGTCATACAAGATGCAATGGATGTGAAAACCATTGTCAATTAACAATAAATAAATTTAGTAATGGAAAAAGACATATATCTGGTAATAGATGTGAAAAAGGAGAAGGAATAGTAAATGCACATAAAGATTTGCCAAACCTTGTAAAATATAAATATGAAAGAATTTTTGGATATACACCACTTGACGAAAAAGATGCTAAAAGAGGAACAATAGGAATTCCAAGAGTCTTAAATATGTATGAAGATTATCCGTTCTGGTTTACATTATTTACAAATTTAGGATTTAGAGTAATAATATCAGAAAAAAGTACGAGAAAAATCTATGAAAAAGGTATGGAATCTATGCCATCTGAATCTGTATGTTATCCAGCAAAATTATCACATGGACATGTTATTAGTTTAATTCAAAAAGGAATAAAAACAATATTTTATCCATGTATGCCATATTCACGAAAAGAATATCAAGATGCAAATAACAGATATAATTGTCCAATTGTAATTTCATATGCAGAGGTTATAAAAAATAATATTGAAGAATTAAAAACAAATAATATAAAATTCATGAATCCATTTTTACCATTTGAGTCAAAACAATTAATGCAAAGAATGTTGGAATTAGAAGAATTTAAAGAATATAATTTTACTAAAAAAGAATTGAAAGAAGCAATTGCAAAAGCAGAAGCGGAATATCAAAAATGTAGAGAAGATATACATAATAAAGGTAAAGAAACACTTGAATATATAGAAAAGAACAATTTGAAAGGAATTGTTTTAGCTGGAAGGCCATATCATGTTGACCCAGAAATAAATCATGGAATTGATACATTGATAACAAGTTTAGGAATGTGTGTATTAACAGAAGATAGTGTTGCAGATAAAACATTACCAGAAAGACCACTTCGTGTAGTTGATCAATGGATGTTCCATTCAAGATTATATGCAGCAGCAGATTTTGTTGGAAAACATGATAATTTGGAATTAGTTCAAATAAATTCATTTGGATGTGGAGTTGATGCTGTAACAACAGATGAAGTTGAAGAAATTCTAACAAGTTTTGGAAAAATGTATACATTAATAAAAATAGATGAGGTAAATAATTTAGGAGCAGTAAGAATTCGTTTACGTTCATTAGTAGCAAGTATAAATAAGAGATTAAATGCTAAAAACAACGAAAAACCAAGTGGTGAGTATCAATTAAATAGAAAGCCATTTACAGAAGAAATGAAAAAAGAATATACAATAATATTACCTCAAATGGCACCAATACATTTTGAATTTATAGAACCTATATTAAGAAGTGAAGGATATAAAGCAGTATTATTAAGAGAATGTACTCAACACACAATAGAAACAGGTTTAAAATATGTAAATAATGATGCTTGTTATCCATCAATAATAACAACAGGGCAATTTATAGAGGCACTTCAAAGTGGAGAATATGATGTAAATAAAACAGCAATAATCATGTCACAAACAGGAGGAGGATGTAGGGCAACAAATTATATTGGATTTATACGAAAGGCCTTAAAAGACGCAGGTTTTGAACAAGTACCAGTTATATCATTTAATGTTGTTGGAATGGAGAAGAATCCAGGATTTAAAATAACAATTTCATTAGCTGAAAAGTTAATAAAAGCAATAATATATGCAGATTTACTTCAAAAAATGTTATATAAAAATAGAGCATATGAAAAAAATAAAGGTGAAACAGAAGAATTATTTAATGAGTGGATGAAAAAAGCAATAGCTTTATCAGTAAAAAGTAGTAATAAAGCATTTTCAAAAGGAATTTATCAAATAGTGGAGGATTTTGAAAAAATTGAATGGGATACTAGCATTGAAAAACCTAAAGTTGGAATAGTAGGTGAAATTTTAATTAAGTATCATCCATTTGGAAATAACTATGTAGCAAATTTATTAGAAAAAGAGGGAGCAGAAGTTATTTTACCTGACTTTATGGGATTTATAAAATTTATGGCAAGTAATAAAGTAATTTCTAATAAAATGCTAAAAAATGATAATAAAAAGGCTTTGTTAAATGGAATTGCTATTAAATTAATAGATTTATTTGAAAAAGATACAAGAAAAGCTTTAGCTAATTCTAAAAAGGGATATTTACCAACATGTGATATTTGGCATTTAGCTGATAATGTAAAATCAGTTTTGTCAACAGGAAATCAAACAGGAGAAGGATGGTTTTTAACAGCAGAGATGCTTGAATATATGGAAAATGGTATTCAAAATATAGTTTGTGTTCAACCATTTGCTTGTTTACCAAATCATGTTGTTGGTAAAGGTGTAATAAAAACAATTAGAGATATGTATCCAGAGGCTAACATTGTTCCTGTTGATTATGACCCTGGTGCGAGTGAAGCTAATCAGACTAATAGAATTAAACTTCTTATGACTGTTGCTAAAGATAATTTAAAAGTGAAACAAAAAGAGAAAAAGGCTTTACAAAATGAAAATGTAGATACAACTAAAATTAAAGAGAAAGCAGAAAGGAAATCCTAAGATTGGATTTCCTTTTCGATACCTTGAATTTCAGCTATGGTTAAGCCCGAGATTTCACTTATTTCTTCTAATGACATTTTTTTCTTTAAGAGTTTTTGAACTATTTCTTTTGCTTTGGCATCACGACCGATTTTCTCGCCTTGCTCTCTGCCGATTTTCTCGCCTTGCTCTCTGCCGATTTTCTCGCCTTTTTCTCTGCCAAGTTTTTCACCTTCTTTTCTACCGAGTTTTTCACCTCGTTCTTTTCCAATCGCTCTAGCAGTAGCTAAAGCAGACTGTTCTTCAAGTTCAGACATTAACCTTATTTCAGCCAATCTTTTAATTTCTTCATCACCAACTAAAGTTTCATAATTTTCATAAGCTTTTTTTATTTTTTCGTTTTTCTTTTTGGCCATATCTAGAAGATCCCCCCTTTCCATATCCAGAAGAGCTAACCATTGATTTAAAGGATCATTCATATCTGGATTTTGACTTCTAAATTTTTTTAGTTCTATGTAATAATATTTAACATTATTATTAATCTTATAATCTTTATGAATAGTGGAAACTCTAACAGTTTCTGTAAGATATTCAGGTAAGTTTATAAAATTATAATCTAAGATAGCTATTATGATAACAGGTTGTAAAGCTTCATAATTTATACCGTTGCCCAGTTGTTCAGTTATTTTTTTGCTTGCGTAAAATGTTGTTCTTTCCTCAATATTATTAATGCTATGTTTATAGCTTTTATCATATGTTTAATAAATATGACTTCACATCACTTCCAATCTTTTTATAAATTCTTAATACTGATTTTTTTATAGGATTTTCAAAAAAGTTTGAAAAAAATTAAAAATTACCCTAAAACTAAGTTGCATCTGTACGTAAAATCTTGTACAAATATA
>OGPX01001867.1_pt1 | contig 13178 bp, 10 predicted proteins | sample 1553101 | NCBI WGS metagenome assembly OGPX01 (sample SAMEA2579964, study PRJEB22360) | human gut metagenome | biome: human gut; feature: human-associated habitat; material: faeces | place: Denmark | collected 2008/2010
ATCTATCTGGCAGTTTCTATAGGCTGTTTGCTTATGGCTGCTATCTATTATCAAATAGAATCACATTTCTTAATTAATACAAATCCATTTTTTTATTGTGCTTTGCCTGCCCTGATAATCGGGTTATGTGCCGGGCATAGATTGTTTCTTAGTAGTATTGAATGTAATATACAAAGTTCTGTGAAGGACTTCGTATTTTCTTATAAAAAGTCTTTGTTCGTTGGTAAGTCAGAGGATTGTAGCAGTTAGTTGAAAACGAACGTAATGGGATCTGAAAAATGAGTAAAGGGGAAAGAAAGTATGTATAGAAAAGATTCTACAGGATGGATAAAACATGTGGATTTTATCATCTTGGACTTGATCTGCTTGCAGGTGGCGTTCGTTTTGGCGTATGCGTTAAGCGGATATGGAGCTAATCCATACCAGCTAATTCTTTACAGAAATATGCTTGTCTTTATGGAAGTGGCAGATTTGGTAGTACTGTTTGCAATGGGAACATTGAAAAACGTTTTGAAAAGAGGATGCAGGCAAGAGAAGATGCTGCAAGTATGGTCGAGGTTCGTACATTTAAAGATCACTATGAGGAGAATAAGCACATCATTTACACGATCAAGGAAGAGATGGCAAAGAAGACACCGTTATCCCAGATCGCGATCCTTTATCGGACCAATCAGGGACCAAGACAGCTGATCGCTGCATTGATGGCATACAATATCCCATTTTATATGCAGGATGCAGTACCGAATTTGTTTGATCACTGGATTTCCAAAAATATCATAGATTATATGCACCTTGCAATGGGAAATCGCAAAAGAAGCACATTTTTAAGAGTCATGAACCGCCCCAAGCGTTATATCAGCAGGGAATATCTGACCGAATCACAAGTGTCATTTGATGATCTGTTAGAGAAGGTCAAAGATAAACCATGGCTTTATGAATATGTAGAAGATTTTAAGGAAGATCTTCGGATCATGAAGAATATGACTCCGTTGATGGCGATCAATTATATCAGGAAATCCGTGGGATACAATGCGTATTTAGCAGAATATGCAAGATTTCGCAAGATTCAGGAAGAAGAATTTACACAAGTATTAGAAGAACTTCAGGAGAGCGCAAAAGGCTATGATACATATGAGGCATGGTTTGATCATATCAAAGAATACACCGAAGAATTAAACCGCCAGTCAAAAGAGAATCAGAAAGAAAAAGAAGGAGTTGTGGTCAGCACGATGCACAGCACCAAAGGATTGGAATTTGAACGTGTCTTTTTGCCAGATGTCAATGAAGATGTGATCCCACATAAGAAGTCCATGAAAGAAGAAGACGTGGAAGAAGAAAGACGTTTGTTTTACGTTGGAGTTACAAGAGCCAAGAAATATCTGCACATCTTGTCAGTAAAGAAACTTTATAACAAAGACAGCAGGCCGTCAAGGTTCGTAGAAGAACTAAGAAGCCGTCAGGAGAAAAGAGGTGTTTTGCATGGAAAATAGAGCGATGCCAAGAGCAGGCGAATTTTATATGCATTTTAAAGGAAAACTTTATCAGATCGTTACGGTTGCAATACATACAGAGACAGAAGAACCATTGGTGGTCTATCAGGCAATGTATGGAACGTTTAAGACATATGCAAGACCACTTGCGATGTTCTTAAGTGAAGTCGATCATGAAAAATACCCAGATGTGCAACAGATATACCGTTTTCGGAAAGTAGAACTGTGTGAAAATGCAGGAGACCAGTATGGTATAAAAATCACGGAGACAGAACAAGATTCAGAAGCAGAACTGGTTGATGAAGTGACAGCACAGGAAAATGAATGTGATGAGACAGAAGAAACAGCAGACATTGAGCCACTGTTGAAATTCTTAGATGAAACAGATCTTCATGAGCGCCTGAATATTTTATTACAGTATAGAGATCAGATCACAGAAACGATGCTGGAATCCATGGGTATGGCAATGGATTGTGTCCTGAATGGAAAAACTCTGGAAGAAAAGTATTATGAACTTGACAAAGTGATCCGAACAAAACTTCAATATGAAAAAAAGCCCCGCATATAAGATGCAAGGGCTTTTTTATTAATATCATATTATTCTTCGTCTTCTAAGATCTCATCTAAGACAGCAGTGACTGTCTCATATTCTTCGTCTGTTTCAATGTTGTCAAGACTGAAAGTATCAGGATCTTCAGGGTCTTCGTTGTAACGATATAAAAGTAAAGCCCCTTCTTCGTCATCACTTTCTAAGTCTTCAACAGTGATCAATGCGATATATTCCTTATCATCTAATTCTTCTACAGAGAATAAAGCGATCACGGCACAGTCTTGTTCAGTTCCATCTTCTAATTCTAAATGGAGCACAGGAGTTTCTTCTTCAATGATATTATCTACTTCGTTAAATTCACTCATTTTGATACCTCTTTTCTTAGTCTTTTCTCCACTATACTAAAGGATCATAAAAAAAGCAAGAAAAGGATAAAAAAAGATCACTTTGTCTAAGAATTGACAAGAAAAAACAGGTATGATACGATACGAACTAATGGAGGTAAAACAATGGAAGAATATAAGTTTTTGCTGGATATCGCAATCATTCTGGCAATGACCAAGTCTTTTAGTCTTGTGTCGAAGAAGTTTAACATGCCGCCAGTCGTTGGAGCATTGATCGCGGGAATCATTTTAGGACCAGTGGTCCTTAATGTAGTGAGTCCTTCAGATTCAGTTTTAAATCTGGCTGAAGTAGGTGTAGTTGTTTTAATGTTTCAGGCAGGTCTTGAGACAGATATTGATGAGTTGAAGAAGAGTGGAATTCCTGCATTCGTCATTGCGTTATGTGGAGTATTGATCCCACTTATCATGGGAGCTGTTTTATCCGTTATATATGGAAATAATATCATGGAATCGATCTTTATCGGAGTAATCCTAACAGCAACTTCAGTAAGTATCACAGTAGAAGCATTACAGGATATGGGACATTTAAAAGGAAGAGTCGGAACAGCAATCCTTGGGGCAGCGATCATTGATGATATCTTGGGAATCGTTTTATTATCAATTATGACAAGCCTTGGAGGAGCATCTGGATTCCATATTCAGGCAATCCTTAAGATCTTGATCCAGATGGCAGCATTCTTTGCGATTTCTATTATCGGTGGAGTTGGGATCAAGAAGTTCTTTGAGTGGCTTTCTACTTATAAGAATCCAGAGATTGAACGTCATAGAAGAAGAGTTCCGGTGTTTGCACTTGCATTTTGCTTAGCACTTGCATTTCTTGCAGAAGTGTTTGGAATCGCTGATATCACAGGTGCATATCTTGCAGGGATCATTTTATGCAGGCTCCCAGAACGATTTTATATATACAACAAGATTGAAGTTTTATCGTATATGCTGATCACACCAGTATTCTTTGCAAGTATCGGTCTGAATGTAAACATTCATGGAATGACACAGACGTTGATCATCTTTACGATCATTTTATGTGTGATCGCAGTGATCTCGAAGATCGCAGGATGCGGTTTTGGAGCATTGTTGTGCAAATATACGAAGAGAGAATCTGTACAGATCGGAGCAGGAATGGTATGCCGAGGTGAAGTTGCACTGATCGTTGCACAGAAAGGAATTTCTGTTGGATTATTATCAGAAGTTTTCTTTGCACCAGTAGTCATCATGGTTCTCGTCACAACACTCTTATCACCGATCATTTTAAAAATGTTATTTGCAAAATAAGACGTGAGGGTCAAAAGTAAAATATTTACGATACAGATAAAACAATAGAAAAGAGGCTTTAATATGATAGACACAGTCGTATCTGTAAAACTTCCGATCGGAGAGATGCTAAGGATCAAAAGAAATCGTCTGATGCCGGATGTGGTGACTGGAGAGGAGAAGAGAATCTGTCTGGTGTCTGGAATCTACGGAGATGAGCTTGGCGGACAGTATATCTGCGGAGAGATCATTCGCCGGATCAAGGCAGAATTTGAGAATCTGACAGGTATTGTCGATGTGTATCCAGCGGTCAATCCATTAGGACTGGATGCACGAACAAGAGCAGTACCAATCTCAGATATCGATTACAGCAGTGCATTTCCAGGAGACATCAATGGAGGTCTGGAAGATTATACAGCAGCTAAATTGATCGAAGATATCAAAGGAGCATCCTGTTGCATTGATATTCATTCTAGTAATATCTTTTTGCAGGAAGTTCCTCAAGTACGTTTAAATAACGATTACGATGAGACATTACTTCATCTGTCAAAATATATGAATACGGATCTTGTCTGGATCCATCCTTCTCAGACAGTGAATGAAGGAAGTTTAGCTTTCACTTTAAACCAGATGGGAATCCCAACTATGGTTACGGAATCCGGTGCAGCATTTCGTATCCGTTACGAGTACTGCCGCCAGATCATAGATGGAATTTTTTCGGTGATGGCAGAACTTGGTATCTGGAAGGGAAAGGTTCAAGGCAAAACAAAGGTTCCGTTTATCCACGAAGACCAGATCTTTTATTTAAATTGTGAATCCAGTGGATTGTTTGTTTCTTACAAGCGATTAAAGGATCCGGTAAAGAAAGGCGAGATCATAGGGATCGTACAGAATCCTTTAATGGGAGCAACGGAAGAAGAAGTGGTTGCCCCAACTGATGGTATTTTGATGACATTAAGAGAACATCCAAGTGTAACGGAAGGGTCCTTGGTAGCCAGAGTGATCGGAGGGAATGCACTATGAAAAAAGAAATCATATATTCCTCAGGAAATTACTTAAGAGATGAGTTTAAGATCGAAGGATATCTCTTTGGAAAACAAAGTGAAGGATTAGAACCAGCGGCATGTATTGTCGGAGCAATGCGTGGAAATGAATATCAGCAGTTATATATTTGTTCTCAGTTAGTCAAACGTTTAAAAGAACTAGAGAACAGTGGTGCGATCGTTGGAGATAATCAGATTTTGGTCATTCCATGTGTGAATAATTTTTCAATGAATGTCGGAATGAAATACTGGGTATCTGATAACAGTGATATCAACCGTCAGTTTCCTGGGAATTTTGACGGGGAACCAACAAGCCGTCTGGCAGCACATTTATTTGAACGGGTTAAAGGATTCCGTTATGGAATCCATTTTGCATCATTTTTCAGAAGCGGGGATTTTGTGCCACATGTGCGAATGCCTGCAACAGGAAAAGAAAGCACCAGCCTTGCAAGTCTGTTCGGGCTGCCTTATGTATTAACAAGCAAACAACGAAATTTTGATAAAAAGACATTAACTTATAACTGGCAGATCAATGGGACGGATGCATTTTCGGTATATTCTGGGGAAACAGATAATATCGATGTGAATCTGGCCAGGAAGGCTGTATCTGCCGTGCTTCGCTTCTTGACTCGAATGGGTATTTTAAAATATAATTGCCATAACGGGTATATTGCGAGTATTATAGAAGAAGAGGATCTTGTATCCGTCAAAGCAAGTGCTCCGGGATTCCTAAGACGTTTTGTGACGATCAATGAGGAAGTTAACCGAGGTCAGCTGCTTGGTGAAGTCATTATGGAGAGATTTTATCAGAGATCCGTTCAACGGCAGATGGGATCATATTCTATGCCGAGGATCAGCCAACGATTTTGGAAAATGCATCTGCATTTCAGGTGATTAAGAAACTACATGAATAAATGGGAGGAAATCATGGGAGAAGTTAGAAGAGTCTATGTTGAAAAGAAAAAAGACTACGCAGTAAAAGCAAAAGAGCTGCATGCATCATTGAAGCAGTATCTTGGACTGGATGTCGAATCTGTTCGTGTCCTTGTCCGCTATGACATCGAGAATCTATCCGATGCAAGTTATGAAAAAGCACTGGTTACAGTATTTAGTGAACCACCAGTTGACGACGTGTATGAAGAGACATTACCACTTGCCGATGGAGAAATATCTTTCAGCGTTGAGTTTCTGCCAGGTCAGTTCGATCAGAGAGCAGATTCTGCACAGCAGTGTGTGAAACTGTTGAATGAGGACGAAGATGCCCTGATCAGAAGTGCAACAACTTATGTTGTAAAAGGTGACTTAACTGACGAACAGTTAGAAGCAGTCAAAGAATATTGCATCAACCCAGTTGACTCAAGAGAGGCAGCTGCAGACAAACCAGAGACATTAGTGATGGATTTTGAAGAACCAGCAGATGTTAAGATTCTGGATGGATTCAAAGATATGGAAGAAGACAAATTTAAAGAATTATATGATTCTTTAAATCTTGCTATGACATTCAAAGATTTCCTTCATATCCAGAATTATTATAAAGGAGAAGAAAAGAGAGATCCTTCCATGACAGAGATCCGTGTACTGGATACTTATTGGTCAGATCACTGTCGTCATACAACATTCTCCACAGAACTTACCAGCATTGGATTCCAGGATGGATTCTATCGTGCACCATTAGAAGAAGCATATTATTCTTACATGGATGACTTTGAAGAGATGTACAAAGACCGTGATGACAAATATGTCTGCTTAATGGATATGGCATTAATGGCGATGAAACGTCTTAAAAAAGATGGAATTCTTGACAATATGGAAGAAAGCGATGAGATCAACGCCTGCAGCATTGTTGTACCAGTAGAAATTGATGGTAAGGAAGAAGAATGGCTGATCAGTTTCAAGAATGAGACACATAACCATCCAACAGAGATCGAACCATTTGGTGGAGCGGCAACATGTCTTGGAGGAGCAATCCGTGACCCATTATCAGGACGTTCTTATGTATATCAGGCAATGCGTGTTACAGGTGCTGCTGATCCAACAGTTCCATTAAAAGACACATTAAAAGGTAAATTACCACAGTATAAGATCGTAAATGAAGCTGCGAATGGATACAGTTCTTACGGAAACCAGATCGGTCTTGCAACAGGATATGTTAATGAAGTATATCATCCAGACTATGTTGCAAAACGTATGGAGATCGGTGCCGTTATGGGTGCAGCACCTAGAAAGAACGTGATCAGAGAGAACTCTGATCCAGGAGATATCATCATCTTATTAGGTGGAAGAACAGGACGTGACGGTTGTGGAGGAGCAACAGGATCATCTAAAGTTCATACAGAAGAATCTATCGAGACATGTGGAGCTGAAGTTCAGAAAGGTAATCCACCAACAGAACGTAAGATCCAGAGATTATTCAGAAGAGAAGAAGTCAGCCGTCTGATCAAGAAATGTAACGACTTTGGTGCAGGTGGAGTTTCCGTAGCGATCGGAGAACTTGCAGATGGTCTGGTTGTAGATCTTGATAAAGTACCTAAGAAATATGCAGGACTTGATGGAACAGAATTAGCGATTTCTGAATCTCAGGAACGTATGGCTGTTGTTGTAGATCCAAAAGACGTAGATCAGTTCCTTGCATACTCTGCAGAAGAGAACTTAGAGGCTGTAGAAGTTGCTGTTGTAACAGAAGATCCAAGATTAGTACTGAAATGGAGAGGAAAAGAGATCGTTAATATCTCAAGAGCTTTCCTTGATACAAACGGAGCACATCAGGAAACAGAAGTATTTGTAGAGATCCCTCACCGTGTAGAATCTTACTTTAACCGCAAAGACGAGACAGGTACATTTGAAGAAGTGTGCAAGAATACATTATCTGATCTTAATGTATGTTCACAGAAAGGTCTCGTAGAGAGATTCGACAGCTCTATCGGAGCAGCAACAGTTACAATGCCATATGGTGGAAAATACCAGATGACACCAATTCAGACAATGGTCGCAAAACTTCCAGTATTGAAAGGAGAATGCGATACAGTCACAATGATGAGTTATGGATTTGATCCATATCTGTCCAAATGGAGCCCATTCCATGGAGCAGTTTATGCGATCACAGAATCTATCGCGAAGATCGTGGCTTCTGGTGGAGATTATAGAAATATCCGCCTGACATTCCAGGAATACTTTAAACGTCTTGGAGAAGATAAGACACGCTGGGGACAGCCGGTTGCAGCACTACTTGGTGCATATCAGGCACAGATGGGATTTGGACTTGCATCGATCGGTGGAAAGGACAGTATGTCTGGAACATTCAATGACATTGATGTACCACCAACACTGGTATCTTTTGCAGTCGATGTAGCGAAGACAACAGATGTTATCACACCAGAACTTAAGAGAGCAGGAAACCGTCTGATCCGTATCTGTATCCCAACAGATGCATACAATCTTCCAATCTATTCTGAAGTGAAGAAAGTATACAAACGTATTACAAAACTGATCAAAGATGGAATTATCAAATCTGCATATGCAATTGGCGGCGGAGGAGCTTTAGAAGCAGTTGCCAAGATGGCATTTGGTAATAAATTAGGTGTGATCTTTGATGAAGAAGTAGAATTAAAAGACTTAACAGATCCTAAGTTTGGATCATTTGTTGTTGAAATGAGCACAAGAGATGTTCATAAACTTGCGATTCCAGGATTAATGTTAGGTGAGGTTACAGACAAACATGAATTTGTATTTGGTGACGAAGTTGTAACATTAGAAGAAGCGATCGATACATGGAAGAAACCATTAGAGAAAGTATTTCCAACAAGATCTGAAGGAGATCAGAGCATCGTTGCTACAACAAGACACTATACAAAAGGAAATATTTACGTATGCAAGAATAAAGTTGCAAAACCAAATGTATTTATTCCAGTATTCCCAGGAACAAACTGTGAATATGATTCAGCGAAAGCATTTGAACGTGCAGGAGCGAACGTGATCACAAAGGTATTTAAGAACTTAGATGCACAGGGAATCCGTGATTCAGTGGAAGTTTTTGAAAAAGCGATCAAAGAATCACAGATCATCATGTTCCCAGGTGGATTCAGTGCCGGTGATGAACCAGATGGATCTGCAAAATTCTTTGCAACAGCATTTAGAAATGAAAAATTAAAAGAAGCAGTCATGGATCTGTTAAATAACCGTGATGGACTGGCACTTGGTATCTGTAACGGATTCCAGGCCCTGATCAAATTAGGACTTGTTCCAGAAGGTAAGATCGTAGAACAGAATGCGAAATCACCTACACTGACAACAAACCGCATTGGTCGTCATATTTCTAAGGTTGCTTATACAAGAATTGCTTCTAATCTGTCACCATGGTTTAACAATGTACATGTAGATGATATCTTCAGTATACCAGTATCTCATGGAGAAGGACGATTCGTAGCAGATGAAGATGTGATCCAGAAACTGTTTGAAAATGGACAGGTAGCAACACAGTATGTTGACCTCAATGGTGATCCTACAATGAATGAAGAATTCAATCCAAATGGTTCTTACCATGCGATTGAAGGTATCACAAGTCCAGACGGAAGAGTCCTTGGTAAGATGGGACATTCAGAACGTCGTGACAGCTATGTAGGAATCAATATTTACGGACAGAAAGATCAGAAGATCTTCGAATCCGGAGTAGAATATTTTAAATAAGAGTACAAAAAAAGAACCTTGCAAGAAAAAGCAAGGTTCTTTTTTTACTGCTCTTTTGGAATGATATGAATTGTTTCCATACGGTTCTTATCAACAGAAACAACTTTAAAAAGAAAATGTTCATCTTCTGCAGTTTCGCCCTCTGAAGGCAGATGATCAAGCAGTTCGATGATATATCCGCCAAGAGAATCATAATCCTCAGAATCAAGGTCTACGTCAAGCAGATCATCAAGATCATCAAGCTTTAAAGAAGCGGATACCATATAAGATCCATCGGATAATTTTTTGAAAGTTTCTTCCTCAGAATCATCATATTCATCACGCAGTTCTCCAAAAATCTCTTCAACGATATCTTCTAGAGTAATAAGACCTGCAGTCACTCCATATTCATCCAAAACAATGGAGAAACTAACAGATTTTTCACGCATCTGTGCAAGAAGGCTTGATACTTTCTGAGTTTCATACGTAAAGAACGGCTTACGCAGAACATCTTTCAAATGAAAGATCTCGCCTCTGTGCTGGCTGCGGTAGAAATAAACATCCTTAAAATAAACAATACCAACAACATGATCTTTACTTCCTTCATAAACAGGAAGTCTAGAATAACCGGCCTCGCGGAAAATATCAAGAACTTCATCATAAGAAGCATCTACAGACACAAAAGTTACATCAATTCGCGGGATCATAATATCCTTGGCAAGAGATTCCTTAAAATCAAAAACGTTGTTTAACATATCTTTCTCAGATTCTTCGATAACGCCTTCTTCGTGGCTGACATCAACGATCGTACGAAGTTCACGTTCAGTCATGATACGTTTGGATTGTTTCGAGTCGATCCGCAAGATGATAAGGATCGCTGTAGAAAGTTTGTTGATAATGTAAACAACCGGTGTCAGTAATTTTGTGATCAGATAAATGCTGGAAGCATAGCTTAGAGCAAGTTTTGTATTATTGATCGTTGCAAAAGTCTTTGGTGTGATCTCACCAAAGATCAATACAAGTACTGTGATCACAGCAGTTGCGATTCCGGCTCCCATGCTTCCAAAGATACGAATAGCGATCGTTGTAGTAAGGGATGTTAATGAAATATTCACAAGGTTATTTCCGACTAAGACGCTGGAAAGCATCTGGCTTGGATTCTCGATCAATTTTAAAACAATAGCAGCTTTTTTATTGCCGTCTTCTGCCATGGCACGCATACTATGTGGATTGACGGTTGTAAGCGCTGTTTCTGCAGATGAAAAATAAGCAGAAAGCATTAATAAAATGATAATTGCGATTATCTGTAATATCATACTGGGGTCCAATGAAAATTCCTCCTAAAATAAATATCTGTTCATTTTTATACAGTTCTTTTCATTGTACGCAAGAAATATGTACATGTCAAGTTAGTCCTTGCCAACCATGGAAGAATATGGTATACCTATTTTTAGGAGGATTGTCATATGAGGTACTATTATGATTATAGTTTTCCAATCGGTAATTTAACGATTGAGGAAGATGGGCATGGCATTTGCGGGATATATTTTGGGTCGAAGATATTAGAAGGCGAGAAGAAGAATACAGAATTGATCAGGGAAGCAGCACTGCAATTATCACAGTATTTTGATGGGCGGAGAAAGAAGTTTGACCTGAAACTTTCTTATCATGGAACAGAATTTCAGATCAAAGTATGGAAAGCATTGGAGAAGATTCCATATGGGGAAACTTGTACTTACAAAGACATTGCGGAATCAGTAGGGATTCCAAAAGGATGTCGAGCTGTTGGCATGGCGAATAACAGGAATCCGATCGTGATCGTTGTTCCATGTCACAGAGTGATCGGAATGAACGGTTCACTGACAGGATATGCAGGTGGTCTGGAAATGAAAGAATACCTGTTAGATCTTGAAAAACGTAATCAAAAATTAAAGGAAAGATATTGACAAAGATTCTCAGTTGAGATATGATACATAGGCACATTTTGCCGGAAGCACATCCGGTATGATCTTATAGATATTTCCGTGAGGGAGTAGTTAGCAGAGAATCTGTGACAGTATCAACATAATGATGAACGACATCTGGTGCTGTCTTAATTAACGAGACTCACAGACGATAAGCTTTTGTTTATAACAAGGCTTTCGTCTGTGGGTCTTTTTCATATCATAGGAAATTCCGATGGAATCCCCTATGATATGAAAAACTTACGATATGGAGGACGTTTTTATGGATTTACTTACGTTATTAACACTGGCTGTTGGATTGGCGATGGATGCATTTGCTGTTTCTATCTGCAAAGGACTGGCGATGAGAGAAAAAGTTTTGAAAAAAGGGATCATTGTTGGTTTATGGTTTGGAGGATTTCAGGCACTGATGCCAACAATCGGATTTTTCCTTGGAACACAGTTTAAAGACCAGATCACATCGATCGACCATTGGATCGCATTTGTGCTTCTTGGGCTGATCGGAATCAATATGGTCAAAGAAGCATTATCAAATGATGAAGAACAGGCAGATGATTCGATCGCAGTGAAAGAAATGTTCATGCTTGCTGTTGCGACAAGTATCGATGCATTAGCAGTTGGGATCACATTTGCCTTTTTAAATGTACGTATTGTATGCGCAGCGGCAATGATATGAGTCTGTACTTTCTTGATGTCATTTGCAGGAGTAAAAATCGGAAATATTTTTGGAACAAAATATAAATCCAAGGCAGAGCTCGCAGGTGGCATAATACTGATACTTTTGGGATTTAAGATTCTGTTTGAACATCTTCATATTCTCTAAAATGAAAAATTAGCTCTTTCTTTTTTATGAAAAAGAGTGTAATATAATAAAAGGCAATGGCACAAGATATAGTGCTGATTGGTAGAACGACAACAAGATTTTGTGCCAGAAAATGGAAACACACAGAATCTTGTAATTTTATATAAATGAGGGAGAAACTATGAATGGTGATGTAAAAACAAAGATTATCAAGAGAAACGGTGAGGAGGTAACCTTTGATCTCGATAAGATCATCAATGCGATCACGAAGGCGAATGAAGAGGTAACAAAGATCCATCAGATGAATCAGTATCAGATCATGGCGATCGCAGAGAAGGTTGCAGATCAGGTAGCAAACTCTTCTCATGCGGTGAATGTAGAAGATATCCAGAATATGGTCGAGACAGGGATCATGGAGATGAGAGGATATGAAGTTGCCCAGAAGTATGTAAGATATCGTTTTAAGAGAGAACTGAGAAGAAAATCAAATACGACCGATGATGGAATTCTTTCTTTACTTGATAATATTAATGAGGAAGTAAATCAGGAGAATTCGAATAAGAACCCAGTGATCAATTCCACGCAGAGAGATTATATGGCAGGAGAAGTCAGCAAAGACTTAAGTAAACGTGTCCTTCTGCCAAATGAGATCATTCGTGCTCATGAAGAAGGAATCATCCATTTTCATGATTCTGACTATTTTGCACAGAGAGAACATAACTGTGATCTGATCAACTTGGAAGATATGCTTCAGAATGGAACTGTGATCAGTGAGACATTGATCGAGAAACCACATTCATTTTTTACAGCATGTAATGTGACAACACAGATTGTTGCTCAGGTTGCAAGCAACCAGTATGGAGGACAGTCTTTTACATTAGCACATTTAGCACCATTTGTAGACATCAGTCGAAAGAAGCTGCGTAAGAATGTCGTGAAGGAACGTAAAGTGATCGGAGAATCTATGGATGATGCGATCATCGACAAGATTACAGAGATGCGTCTGTATGAT
>OGPX01001870.1_pt1 | contig 13162 bp, 12 predicted proteins | sample 1553101 | NCBI WGS metagenome assembly OGPX01 (sample SAMEA2579964, study PRJEB22360) | human gut metagenome | biome: human gut; feature: human-associated habitat; material: faeces | place: Denmark | collected 2008/2010
TGATTATGAATCATGCGCTCTAACCAGCTGAGCTATCTCGCCATCAAATGTCATCATTTCCTTGATTGACGCTGCAAAAGTAGAGCTTATTTTTATATTGTGCAACACTTTCATGAAAAAAATTTCAATTATTTTGAAAGCTTCCTGTTAAGATCTTAATTCAGAGTTGTTTTTTTTGGCGAACAGATTTGGCAAATATCAATTCTTTTATTATCTTGCTGCGCAATAAACACGATGAAAGATGAAAAAAGAGAAATTTCATATCGAATACATTTTCGATAAAGTTTCACGACGAAGCTTATGGAATCACCTCACAACTCCTCCAGGACTATCCGCCTGGTTCGCCGATGATGTTATTATCAATGGTAGCATATATGTTTTTAAATGGAACAAAGCCGAACAGGAAGCGGAAGTGCTGTCTATAAAACCGGAAATGAGCATCCGTTACCGTTGGATGGATGAAGAGGATGAAAATGCCTATTTCGAATTCCAGATCCACAGCCATGAATTAACAGGATCGACTTCTTTACAAATAACGGATTTTGCCGAACAAGATGAAAAAAAGGATTCTATCGATTTATGGGACACGCAAGTAGAAGAACTGAAACGTACACTCGGTATTTAGCTTGTTTTAGTGATTTCTGTTAGCGATCATATCGTTTTTTCACTACTTTTGCGCCGTCAACCGGATAAGCAATGTTGAAAATAAAACGATTATACACATTTATGCTGCAGACTTTCCTGCCGTTGTTCTTGATGACCTTCGGCATCTGTCTGTTTATTGTGCTTATGCAGTTCCTGTGGAGGTACATTGACGACATGGTCGGGAAAGGTTTGGGGATTCCTGTTTTGGCGGAAATGTTTATGTATGCCGCCCTATTTCTCGTACCGATGGCACTACCACTGGCTATTTTGCTTGCCTCGCTTATGACTTTCGGGAATCTTGGCGAACGATTGGAATTACTGGCTATGAAATCAGCGGGTGTCTCCCTTGTCCATATCATGCGCCCGCTAATCATCACCATCAGTATTATAAGTATCGGGGCTTTCTTCTTCCAGAACTATGCCATGCCTGTGGTACAAGTCAAACTTTACACGCTACTTTGGTCTATGCGGCAGAAATCGCCGGAGCTAGATATTCCTGAAGGGGTTTTTTACAGCGAAATCACTGGATTTAATGTATATGTAAAGCATAAGGATACTGAAACGGGGCTCCTTCGCGATATGATGATCTATGATTATTCTGAAGGATTCAACAAAGTAAGCGTGATGGTCGCAGATTCGGGACGCCTGAAGACATCGGCAGACAAAATGTTCTTAGTCCTTTCCCTATTTAATGGAGAATCCTTTAGAAGCCTGGACAAGCAACCGAGTACCGCAGGTACAAAAAGTTCCGTTCCTTACCAAAGGGAGACATTCAAAAGCCGGGATATCCTGATCGAATTTGATGCCAACTTTTCACGGACGGACGAATCATTCATGCAAAACCAGTTTATGGGTAAAAACATGCATGATTTACAAATCTTCATCGACTCTGTTTCCGTACGCTTAGACAGCATACAAAACGTCAACGCCAAAAATGTTTACGAAACCTCATACAAAAAGACACTAAAGAAGCCGCAAGACATAAAGCAGAATAACGTAAAGGATGATTCGAATAGTGAAAAATCAGATACAAAAACGACACTAGAGACGCCCAAAACGGACGAGCCGGTAATTGTCATGAACTTTGACAGTCTCTATCAGGCAGAAAATCCCGGAAAGAAGGCAACTATCCTGACACGTGCGAAATCGAGCATAAAAAATATGAAGGCTGATTACTTCTTCAAAGCAGCCACTATCGGAGACGAAGCTTACAGGGTACGCCGCCACTTGACGGAATGGCACAAGAAGTTCACTTTGTCTTTCGCCTGCATGGTCTTTTTCTTTATCGGCGCACCGTTGGGAGCCATCATTCGTAAAGGCGGATTGGGGATGCCGGTCGTCATTTCGGTCATACTGTTTATTTTCTATTACATCATTGACAATATCGGTTTCAAAATGGCGCGCGACGGCGTATGGGAAGCATGGCAAGGGATGTGGCTAAGTTCCGCAATTTTGGCTCCGTTAGGTATCTTCCTAACTTATAAAGCGGTCAACGACTCCGTCATCCTGAATGCCGACACATACCTGAATGCCTTAAAAAACCTGTTCGGAAAACGTTCGGGCAGAAAAGTTGAAATGAAAGAGGTGATCATGTTCAATCCGGATTACGGGCAAATCATTCTCCGCCTGAAACAGTTGGCAGAAGAAAGCAATGCCTACTTAGCCGCCCATAAACGATGGACAAACTATTTTCTCTTCTGGAAACAGGGAGGTCGTGACCATACGGCCGAACAATTAGCAGTAAAAATGGACGGGATCATCGAAGAATTGTCTAATTCGGACCAAAACTTGGTTCTGAACAAACTGATGGACTATCCGGTCATCAACGGTTACAACCAGACAAATGCAAAAATAAATGGAAAAGCCGGGCTGGCAATCAGCCTCTTTTTCCCGATCGGATTCCCGGTTTATCTGCTTGCCACGTATCAGCGTAAACTTTTACGGCACGATATCAAGATGGTACAAAAGACAAGCTATGAACTGATTGATATAATTGAAAAATTACCTGTATCTTTGTAAAATAAGAAATATAAGTAAAATAATATATGAGCGAAATCAAATTAAACACCATTGAAGAAGCTATTGAAGACTTCCGAGAAGGAAAATTCTTAATCGTAGTCGATGATGAAGATCGCGAAAATGAAGGTGATTTTATTATTGCCGCCGAAAAGATAACTCCTGAAAAAGTAAACTTCATGTTGAAAAACGGTCGTGGCGTATTGTGCGCACCGATCACGGAAGAACGTTGTCAGGAATTAGAACTGGACATGCAGGTTGCAAATAATACCTCTTTACTAGGAACTCCTTTCACGATAACAGTTGATAAATTAGGAGGTGGCTGTACAACCGGCGTTTCGATGTTTGATCGTGCAGAAACTATTCTGGCGCTTGCCGATCCGAAAACCAAACCGTCCGACCTGGGCCGTCCGGGACATATCAACCCGCTTCGTGCCCGTTCACGTGGTGTGTTGCGCCGTGCCGGACATACCGAAGCAGCTGTTGATCTGGCACGCCTTGCCGGTTTATACCCGGCTGGCGCACTGATCGAAATCATCAATGAAGACGGGACCATGGCTCGCCTGCCCCAACTGATCGAGGTCGCCAAGAAGTTCGATATCAAAATCATCTGTATCAAAGATCTGATTTCATATCGTTTGAAAACAGAATCGATCGTAGAAAATGGCGTCGAAGTTGATCTGCCCACCCAGTATGGCCACTTCCGCTTGATCCCTTTCCGCCAAAAAAGCAACGGACTGGAACATATTGCCCTGATAAAAGGTAGGTTCGAACCAGACGAACCGATCTTGGTCCGTGTACATTCTTCTTGTGCAACCGGTGATATCTTCGGCTCCATGCGCTGCGAATGTGGCGAGCAGTTGCACAAAGCAATGCAACGTATCGAGCAAGAAGGCAAAGGAGTAATCGTTTACCTGAACCAAGAAGGACGCGGCATCGGACTGATGGAAAAGATGAAAGCCTATAAACTTCAAGAAGACGGTTTGGACACTGTCGATGCAAATTTGCATCTCGGACATCAGGCAGACGAACGCGATTACGGCGTCGGTGCCCAGATCCTGCGCCATTTGGGAGTCACCAAGATGCGCCTGATGACCAACAACCCCGTCAAGCGTGTCGGACTGGAAGCATACGGGCTGACAGTCGTAGAAAACGTTCCTATCGAAGTCGCTCCGAATCCTTACAACGAATTCTACATGAAAACGAAAAAGGAACGTATGGGACACGTCTTGCACAATATCAAATAATTCATAATTACATAATAACACTATCATGACACAAGTATCAGCACGTTTAGCAAGTTTGTCGCCATCCGCAACATTGGCGATGTCCCAGAAGAGCAGTGAATTAAAGGCTCAGGGAGTTGATGTTATCAACTTAAGTGTCGGAGAACCCGACTTCAATACTCCCGAACCTATTAAGGATGCTGCCAAAAAAGCTATCGACGAAAACTATTCTCGTTATTCTCCCGTCGCTGGTTATCCGGCCTTGCGTAACGCCATCGTTGCCAAGCTGAAAAACGAAAACGGATTGGAATACACAGCCAACCAGATTTCTTGCGCAAATGGTGCCAAACAATCCGTTTGTAATACAATCATGGTATTGGTAAATCCGGGTGACGAAGTGATTATCCCGGCTCCGTTCTGGGTCAGCTATCCGGAAATGGTAAAATTGGCCGAAGGTACACCAGTAATCGTTGCGGCCGGTATCGAACAGGATTTCAAAATCACTCCGGCACAGTTGGAAACGGCTATCACACCGAAGACAAAGGCGTTGATCCTCTGCTCCCCGTCTAACCCTACAGGCTCGGTCTATAGTGCAGAAGAATTGGCAGGCTTGGCCGAAGTCCTGAAAAAACATCCGGAAATCATCGTGATTGCAGACGAGATCTACGAACATATCAACTATATCGGCAAACATAACAGCATCGCACAGATGGACGGAATGAAAGACCGTACTGTCATTGTCAACGGTGTTTCCAAAGCCTATGCCATGACCGGATGGCGTATCGGTTTCATTGCCGGACCGGAATGGATCGTAAAGGCAGTAAACAAATTGCAGGGACAATATACTTCCGGACCATGCTCCGTATCCCAGAAAGCGGCAGAAGCTGCTTACACAGGTTCACAAGCACCGGTCGAAGAAATGCGCCAGGCATTCGAACGCCGCCGCAACTTGATTGTCGGCTTAGCGAAAGAGATTCCGGGATTCGAAGTAAATCAGCCGGAAGGAGCTTTCTACCTGTTCCCCAAATGTAGCTATTACTTTGGCAAAACCAACGGTACACGCACGATCGAGAATGCAGATGATCTAGCCATGTACTTGTTAGAAGTCGCCCATGTAGCTTGCGTTGGCGGAACATCTTTCGGTGCCCCCGAATGCATCCGCATGAGTTACGCTACCAGCGATGAAAACATCGTGGAAGCTATCAAACGTATCAAAGAGGCTTTGGCTGCTTTAAAATAAACCTACGGATATAAACGGATTTCACAATTGTGAAATCCGTTTATAAAAACAGAAAAGGAGATGTTTTCAAAAAACATCTCCTTTTTTATTTCAAACTGCCGTAGCAAAATTATTCGGAACGCAAAGTAAAGCGTTTGAATGCCAAGATCTGCAATTCAGGATCAGCTTCCTTCATTGTTTCTTTTACAGTCTTCTTGCCATCCATGATATCTTCCTGGTTCAGCAAGCAAACTTCCTTCAAGAATTTGCCAAGACGCCCCTTAGCGATGTTCTCGATCATCTGCTGAGGCAAGTTTGCTGCTTTTTCAGCAGAAACAGTAGCAATGATTTCTTTTGCTTTGGCAACATCTTCAGCCGTGATCCAGCCCTTAGCCATGTTGCTTTCCATATGGTCTTCGCTGTCAACGTGTGTCGGGTTGATTCCAGCTTTCTTCAGGGCAGCTTCAACAGCTTTCTGTACCTGTTCAGCTTTAGTCTTCTCGATAGCCACTTGGATTTCCTGTTCTTTTACAGATTCAGGAACACCGGCTTCATCGATAGCGATCGGGTTCATGGCTGCGATCTGCATAGCGATGTTGTGAGCAGCTTCTTCAGATTCCTTATTAAACGCAGCGATCGTACACAACTGATTCTTACCCATGTGGTTATAAACAGTGGTATAAGCGCCTTCCACTACGTTATAGCCGTCCAATTCCATCTTTTCGCCCGTGATACCGCTACGGTCGGTAACAGCATCCTGTACAGTGCCTTTACCCATCGGCAAAGCCTTCACTTCGTCCAGAGTCTTGCACTTGTTAGCCACAGCAGCATCCAAGATAGCCTGAGTCAGTGCGATGAAATCTTCATTCTTAGCCACAAAGTCTGTTTCGCACTTCAAAGCGATGATAGCAGCGAATTCGCCATCTTTCTTTGCCAATACGCAACCTTCAGCAGCTTCACGGTCAGAACGCTTAGCAGCAATAGCCTGTCCTTTTTTACGGATAATTTCCATTGCCTTTTCGATATCACCATCAGATTCGGTCAAAGCCTTCTTGCAGTCCATCATACCAGCTCCACTCATTTTGCGCAGCTTGGTAATATCAGCCATAGTTACAGCCATAATCTTATTTTCTTATTTATTAAATATTTACTTTATTAATTGACAATTGACAATTGACAATTGACAATTGACAATTCAAGTCAAAAGCCAATTGCCCATCGTTTCATTTTATGTTTCTCTTAATTTTCAATTGTCAATTGAATTACTCTTCGTCCTTAGCGAATTTATCAGCAACGTTAGCATTCAGAGCTTCGTCGTCTTCCTTCTTAGTACGTTCTTTCTTTACAGCAGCTTTAGCTTTGCGTTCTCTTTTAGGAGCTTCGCCTTCACCGGCAGCTTCTGTATCGATCTTTTCAGCTTTACGTTCCTGCAAGCCTTCGTTCATTGCTTCACAGATAGCTCCCAAGATAACTTCTACAGATTTTGTAGCGTCATCGTTAGCCGGAATCACGTAGTCGATATTGTTCGGGTCGGAGTTTGTATCAACCATACCGAATACAGGAATACCCAAGCGGTTAGCTTCACGAACTGCGATATGCTCTTTCATTACGTCAACGACGAACAAAGCTGACGGAAGACGAGTCAGGTCCACGATAGAACCTAAGGTCTTTTCCAACTTAGCACGCTGGCGAGTGATCTGAAGTTTTTCTCTCTTAGAAAGATTATCAAATGTACCATCTTTTGTCATCTTATCGATAGTAGCCATCTTCTTGATAGCTTTACGGATAGTCGGGAAGTTGGTCAACATACCACCCGGCCAGCGCTCGATTACATAAGGCATATTAACAGATTGAGCTTTCTCAGCAACAACCTGCTTTGCTTGTTTTTTAGTAGCAACAAAAAGAACTTTCTTGCCTGATTTGGCAATCTGTTTCAAAGCTTCAGCAGCTTCGTCTACTTTTGCAACTGTTTTGTGGAGGTCAATGATGTGAATACCATTGCGTTCCATGAAAATATAAGGAGCCATTGCAGGGTTCCACTTTCTCTTAAGGTGTCCGAAGTGGCAACCGGCTTCCAATAATGTATCAAAATTTGTTCTTGACATCTTGTTTTTTCTTTAAATCGTTTACTTTCTTTTTTGTTTTTTCTAAACCAACCGCTGGGTAGTCTATGAGCAGAGTCCCAGTAGTTTAGATACTAAACATATTCCTCGGTCAGGCAGCACATTAACGCTTGCTGAACTGGAATCTTCTACGAGCTTTCGGCTGTCCCGGTTTCTTACGCTCAACAGAACGCGGGTCACGAGTCATAAAGCCTTCTGCACGAAGAGCTGCTTTATCTTCAGCGTTGATTTTAACCAATGCACGGGCAATTGCTAAACGCAAAGCCTGAGACTGACCTGTGAAACCACCACCACACAAGTTTACTTTGATGTCATACTTCTCAGCAGCACCAATCTTGTTCAATGGTTGTTTTACAACATACTGAAGAATAGTTGATGGAAAGTACTCTGCAAGGTCTCTCTTGTTAATAGTAATCTTTCCTGTACCTTCGCTTACGAAAATACGTGCAATTGCACGTTTACGTCTGCCTAATGCATTTACTACTTCCATTATATCTTATTTATATGAATTAATATCAATCATTTTCGGGTTCTGAGCTGCTTGTTTGTGTTCGCTACCAGCGTAAACATACAAATTGTTCAGCAATTTAGCTCCCAAAATGTTCTTAGGAAGCATGCCCTTCACTACTTTTTTCAGTAATCTCTCTTCACCGTTCGGTTTTGCAATCAAACGGGCAGGAGTCATTTCTCTCTGACCACCAGGATAACCTGTATATGACAAATAAACTCTGTCATTCCATTTGTTACCAGTCAGTTTTACTTTGTCTGCATTGATGATGATAACGTTATCACCGCAGTCTACGTGAGGAGTAAAGTTTGGTTTGTACTTTCCTCTCAGCAATTTTGCAACTTTTGCTCCCAGACGACCTAAAGTTTGGTCTGTAGCGTCAACGATAACCCATTCTTTGGTTACGGTCGCTTTGTTTGCAGAAATGGTCTTGTAACTTAAAGTATCCACTCTAATTTTGTTTTTTAAATGTTACTACTAAAAATATTCTTCACCACTTATTAGTCTTCCCCGGACAAAGGACGACTAACTTGCTATGAATTAATCTCTTATCATTTTGTGATAATAATCGGCTTGCAAAAGTACGGCTTTTCTTTGAATTGGCAAACTATTTCTAGCTTTTTTTGGATTTATCGGGTTGAATGACAAGGGAAACTTACTATATTTGTAGATAAGGTGCAGAAAATAAAAAGGCCTCCTCCGGATTGACACCGGGGAGGTCAAAAAACAACAAAGAATCTATATTGCAATCTAATTTATCGCACAATATCTTCCGGAAACTTAGCCGGCATCTCCACCCGTTTCCAGGTCTCATAATACCAAGCGTTCAGTTCATTTCCGTTCAGATCGTTCTTGATGAAGTATTTCAAATGCAGATAATCATTATCCTTTATTTCAAACTCCAGAATATTATCCTGATTATCGAGCATCGGAAGGTGGATATTCTTCTCGATACTCTCTTTATAAGAATCATCAGTCAACTGTTTATACGTACCATATCCTGTGATAATCGCATCCGAACCGGGAATAATGGTAAAATTCACGATTCTGCCGTCATCACTCAATACCTTAAATGTATTACTGGGTTTCAACGATCCCGGAACATCGGGAGATTCTGATACATAATGGCACAACTGCCAGATCCCTTTCAAATCGGCCGGTTTGAATTTGGTTTTCTTTTGGGCCGTCGCACCTGTTACCGCTAACAACATAATTGAAAGCATGGTAAAGAAATAGAGCTTTTTCATGACAATATGATTTTAGTTAACACTCTTGAATGCGCATGTCCAAATATAAAGATTTATTTTGAGAAAGTAACAATCAAATGCATAAAAAAACTCGCACAATCAAAAGATTATGCGAGTTTTACATAAATATACCGAAATATTAGAAATCAGCATTTCTCGGTGTACGCGGGAACGGTATCACGTCACGGATGTTTGACATGCCTGTTACGAAAAGTAACAAACGTTCAAAACCAAGCCCGAAGCCGGAGTGAGGACAAGTACCGAACTTGCGGGTATCCAGATACCACCACATATCCTTCATCGGGATATGCATTTCTTCAATACGAGTCATCAGCTTATCATAATCTGATTCACGTTCGGAACCGCCTATGATTTCACCGATTTTCGGGAAAAGAACATCCATTGCACGTACCGTCTTACCATCCTCGTTTTGCTTCATATAGAAGGCTTTGATCTCCTTCGGATAGTCAGTCAGGATTACCGGACACTTGAAATGTTCTTCCACCAAATAACGTTCGTGTTCGGAAGCCAAGTCCACACCCCAATAAACCGGGAACTCAAATTTGTGGCCTTTTGCAACAGCTTCCTCCAGAATCTTGATACCGTCTGTATAAGGCAAACGTACAAAATTATCTTTCAATACACCTTGCAGCCGTTCAATCAATCCCTTATCGAACATATCATTCAGGAATTTCACGTCATCCGCACAGTTATCCAACGCCCATTTCACACAATATTTAATGAACTCTTCTGCCAAGTCCATATTGTCTGCGATGTCGTTGAAAGCAACTTCCGGCTCAATCATCCAAAACTCAGCCAAGTGACGGGGAGTATTGGAGTTTTCGGCACGGAACGTAGGACCAAATGTGTAGATAGCTCCCAAAGCTGTGGCAGCCAGCTCACCTTCCAACTGACCAGAAACAGTCAAACTTGCCTGCTTGCCGAAAAAATCATCATCATAAGAGATAGAACCTCTTTCGTCTTTCTTCAAGTCATACAGATTCATGGTAGTCACCTGAAACATCTGTCCGGCACCTTCACAGTCTGAAGCTGTAATGATTGGCGTATGAAAATAGAAGAATCCCCTGTCATGGAAAAACTTGTGGATAGCAATTGCCATGTTATGACGAATACGGAACACCGCACCAAAAGTATTGGTACGCGGACGCAAATGGGCAATCTCGCGCAAGAATTCCATAGAGTGCCCTTTCTTCTGCAACGGGTATGTGTTATCGCAAGTACCCAGCACTTCGATTTCACGAGCCTGCACTTCCACCTTTTGGCCGGAGCCTACCGATTCCACCATTTCACCGTTCACGCTGATACAAGCGCCGGTAGTAATCAGTTTCAGCATCTTTTCATCAAAATTAGCCAAATCTACTACGACCTGCAAATTATTTATTGTAGAACCGTCATTCAGTGCGATAAAGTTTACTTGTTTGCTACCTCGGCGGGTGCGAACCCAGCCTTTCACATTGACCATAGCGCCGATATCCGTACGCTTCAACAAATCAACAATTTTTGTTCTACCAATCTTTTCCATTTAACTTATTCTTTTTAGATACAAGAAGACGAGGTTTAAAACACAAGATTCATTTTTCCTGCTTTCTTTCCCCGTCCTCTGCCAAGTTGTTATTTATTAACTTATTATTCAAACGAACCCATGCGGAGGTAGTTTACTTCTGCTTCCGACAGGTAACGCCAGTCTCCGCGACGCAAACCTTTTTTAGTCAGTCCGGCGAAGAATACACGGTCGAGTTTTACTACTTTATAACCCAGTGATTCGAAAATACGGCGAACGATACGGTTCTTACCGGAGTGAATTTCGATACCTACCTGGTCTTTCTTGAAATCATCGGTATAGCTGATAGCGTCTGCATGGATTTCACCGTCTTCCAACTGGATGCCGGCTGCAATCTGATCCATATCCGCTTTTGTCAGGTTCTTGTCCAGATGAACATGATAAATTTTCTTTTTCAGAAATTTCGGATGTGTCAGCTTGGAAGCCAAGTCACCGTCATTTGTCAGTAACAGTACACCAGTCGTGTTACGGTCAAGACGTCCTACCGGATAGATACGTTCGTTACAAGCGCCTTTTACCAAATCCATTACCGTACGGCGCTCCTGCGGATCATCCGATGTGGTAACAGTATCTTTCGGCTTATTCAGCAATACATATACCTTACGTTCGATGCTAACCGGTTCATCGTGGAATTTCACGACATCCGAGCGTTTGATTTTTGTACCCAATTCAGTAACAACTTCACCATTTACAGAAACCACACCTGCTGTAATAAATTCATCAGCCTCACGACGTGAACAAACACCGGCATTAGCCAGGAATTTATTCAGACGAATCGGTTCGTTCGGGTCAACAAACTGTTCCTTGTACTCGATTTGTTTCTTTATGCTATATTTAGCATTCGGGTCATAATCGCCGGTACGTGGACGAGGACGGTAACCGCCCTGACGGTCATTATTGAATCTCGGACGATAGCCACCACCGTTGTTGCTGCGATAGCCTCCACCTTCACCACTATTGAAGCGAGGACGATACGGACGGTCACCACCTTCGCGGTTGTAAGGACGCTGAGGACGGTCGCCACCTTCACCACTATTGAAACGGGGACGATACGGACGATCACCATAAGAGCGTTGTTCGCCGCCTTCACGGTTGTAAGGACGCTGAGGACGGTCGCTGCCGTCAGAATTCGGATTAAATCTCGGACGATACGGACGATCACCACCTTCACGATTGTAGGAAGGGCGTTGAGGACGATCACCATAAGAACCACCTTCGCGGTTGTAAGGACGTTGCGGACGTTCGCCTCCTTCATTGTTGCTATTGAAGCGAGGACGATACGGACGGTCTCCACCTTCACGATTGTAAGAAGGACGTTGCGGACGGTCGCCATAAGAGCGATCACCATACGAACGCTGTGGGCGTTCGCCCCCTTCATTGTTGGCATTAAATCTCGGGCGATACGGACGATCCCCACCTTCACGGTTGTAAGAAGGACGATACGGACGTTCTCCACCTTCTCTGTTGTAAGACCTGTTACCATCACGGCCGGCACCTGTATTCTCTTCATTGAAAGAATTTTCGCGCCATTCTTCGTTTTCTGTGCTCATTTTTTTATTCGAATAAAATTAGACTTTGGCCTCACGGCCTATTTAAAAAACACGTTTATTGTATAAGTAAACAATTAAAGCCCCGTATAGGTATGCGGAGTAATTGCTCTTAACTCTTTTTTAATATCTTCGCTTACATTCAATTCTTCGATAAACTCTTTAATAGAACTTTCTGTAATAGCCTGGTTGGTCCGGGTCAAAGCTTTCAATGCTTCATACGGATGCGGGTAAGCCTCGCGGCGTAAAATCGTCTGGATTGCCTCAGCCACTACGCTCCAGCAGTTGTCCAAATCACGGTAAATAGCCGGTTCGTTCAGCAACAGTTTGCGAAGTCCCTTCAGTGAACTTTGAATAGCAATTACGATATGACCAAAAGGCACGCCTACATTACGGAGCACCGTAGAGTCTGTCAAGTCACGCTGCAAACGGGAAACAGGCAGTTTCACAGCCAGGTGTTCCAGAATAGAAGTTGCGATACCCAAATTACCTTCCGCATTTTCAAAGTCGATCGGATTCACTTTATGCGGCATCGCGCTTGATCCTACCTCACCGGCTTTGATCTTCTGCTTGAAGTATTCCATAGAAATATACTGCCAGAAATCACGGTTCATATCCACCATGATGGTGTTGATACGTTTCATCGCATCAAAGACAGCAGACAAGTTATCGTAGTTCGAAATCTGAGTGGTATATTCTTCGCGCTCCAGTCCCAGTTTCTCTGCAACAAACCGATTACCGAATTGTTTCCAGTCATATTGAGGATAAGCTACATGATGCGCATTGTAATTTCCGGTAGCACCACCAAACTTAGCGGTAATCGGACATGCCTTCAGCATAGCCAACTGACGTTCGAGACGGTAAACGAATACCATCACTTCCTTGCCTAAACGAGTAGGAGAAGCCGGTTGACCGTGAGTTTTGGCAAGCATTGGAATGTTAGCCCATTCTGTTGCATAAGTCTTCAACTGTGCAATCAGTTCTTCAATCAACGGATAGTAAACCTGTTCCAATGCTTCTTTGATAGAAAGAGGAACAGACGTATTGTT
>OGPX01001876.1_pt1 | contig 13131 bp, 9 predicted proteins | sample 1553101 | NCBI WGS metagenome assembly OGPX01 (sample SAMEA2579964, study PRJEB22360) | human gut metagenome | biome: human gut; feature: human-associated habitat; material: faeces | place: Denmark | collected 2008/2010
ACATTTTCATGTTCTCATTCTACACCCGGGGAATGTCGTTCATCGACATGGCTTACCTGAAGAAGAAAGATCTGCAAAACGGCATACTCTCTTACCGCAGGCAGAAAACGGGACAGCAGTTGTTCGTCAAATGGGAAAAACCCATGCAGGAGATCGTCGATAAATATGATACGAACGCCACTCCTTATCTGCTGCCGGTAATTCGGGACATGCATGCCGACGCTCGCCGGCAGTACAAGAATGCGGCGCATCTGGTCAATGACAAATTGAAAAAATTAGGCGAGCAGTTGGGACTGGACATACCCTTGACCAGCTATGTCGCCCGCCACGGGTGGGCTTCCATCGCCAAGGACAGGAACATTCCGCTCGCGATCATCAGCGAGGCGATGGGACATGATTCGGAGAAAACCACGCGAATCTATCTCGCCTCTTTGGACACATCGGCTGTGGACAAGGCTAACAGCCGAATTCTGAAAGCATTGTAGTCGTACAAAGATTTTTGTTCAGCCGGCTTTCATTCGGAAATCTCTTTCAAGGCTTATTCTTGAAAGAGATATTTTTTCCGACGGATCAATCCACCGGAAAATCTCTCTCCGGAAGGAATCGGTGGTTCGGTAGTGATAATTGAAGAAATAAACGACGGCTAAATCCTCGAAATAGCATTTAACGGATTGACCGATAGATGCAACTTCTCTTCATGAGAGAAATATCTCACTGCCGCAAAGTTATGAAAAATATGAAATACGGCAACAGAATTCGGTGAAAAATAAAATTATCCCGGTCATTTCAATTCGAAATGTTAAACAATCAGGAGAATTTGTTGAACTGATTCGGAGGCTTTCGTGCGTAGGGCGCTGGGAATAAACGCTAATCATTTCGCTATTTCTCTCATGAAGAGATGTATCGGCAGACGGAATCCGCCCAAGGAAATCGCAAACGGCCTGCAACCGGTAAAAATGGAGCAGAGAGACATTTCCGATGGATGATTTCGATTGATTGATAGGGAGAGTAGAAAGATAAAATGTTGTGAAACAGACTGCTTCTCTCCGCAAGAGAAATATTGACAAACACAAAGTTATGTAATTTAATGGAAATAACGGTATAAAACGGATGAAATTTTCGGCTGCTGAACTCGCCGAAAGGTTTTTATCCAACAATGTTATATAAATAAACCGCCCGTTGAGTGTGATTTCCGTTTGTTTACCAGATAGTTACATATTATATCCATCGCTCTTTCTCTTGCGGAGAGAAAGGGCGTAAAACGAGCAGAATATCTTTTTACGGATTTACGGAATAGATGATTGATATTCCGGGAGGGGTGATATAAACGATTGTAATACATATTAATACCCCTATTGGCATGGACTAAGGGTATGAGTCCTGATTGAAAAATAATAAACATGAATGGATATCGCTTCGCGCAATATAGAAGAAGTCACGACCGCTCGCTGGTTCGTCATGCGGGGCTACAAAAATGAAAAAAGAGCGGAGGAAAAACTCAAAGGCAGAGACGGATTGGAATTTTTTAGAAACTTTATCGAAACAGGTCCAATGGAGTTGCGACGGAAGATATTCTTATTGATGCTGGCGTGCGTTTGTTGTCTGAATGACAGCCATGCGCAACATGCCGTATCCGATTTATCCCTGCGGAGGGATACGAGCGTGATCATTCGTCTGTATTTCCGTTTCGACCGGTCTCTGCTCGAAAAGAAGTATCTGACAAACGAGGAGTCGCTCGCCAAACTCGACACCATGCTTAACAGACCGGAAGTCAGGGATAATCTCGATTCCATTGTCATCATCGCGTCGGCATCTCCCGAGGGCATGTTGGAACGCAACATCAAACTCGCGGAAGAACGGGCTCGGGCTACGCGCACTTATGTGTATTGGAAGCATCCCGACATCGTGCGAGAGAGGGTGCAGATATGTTCTATCGGCGAAGATTGGGCGGGACTGGCCCAACGGATTGCCGATGACGACCGATGTCCCCATCGGGCGCGAGTTCTGGAGATCATCAATTCGGACGTTGACTCCGCGACCAAAGAGTGGCGGCTAAAACAGGTGGGCGACGGTGCGGCATGGCGGCACATCGTAAACAACCATCTGCGTTATCTGCGGGCCGGCGCAACCTGCATCATCGTGTTCCAGTCGGTTCCCCATGCGCCCGAACCGACGGTCGAGCCGGAACCCGAGTCAGAACCCGGACCGGTCGTAGAACCAGACACCGTGCAGATGCCGGCTCCGCAACCCGTTCCGGAGTCGCCGGCCATGGAACCGACGTTCGTCCGCAAGCCCCTGCTGGCCGTGAAGAGCAACCTGCTCTTCGACCTGGCCTCGGCGCTCAACGTCGAGCTCGAAGTCCCGATGGGCAAACGCTGGTCCGTTGCCGGGGAGTGGATGTTCCCGTGGTGGCGGAGCAACAAGTCGGACCTGACGATGCAGCTTCTGGCAGGACATGGCGAAATAAGATATTGGCTGGGCGATCGCGCCAAACGAGATGTCATGACGGGCTGGCACCTCGGCTTGTACGGCGGCGGCGGAAAATTCGACTTTCAGGTCTTCAACGACGACGGTTCCCAGGGCGACTTCTTCGATGCCGGGCTGAGCTTGGGCTATGCGCACCGCATCGGACGCAGCCGCAGCCTGCGTATGGAATACACGTTGGGAGTCGGTTACCTGCGTTCGAACTATGAGGCCTACGACCGTGTGCGCGACACGAAGTACGGCGACATCAAGGTCGTCCGTTACCCGTGGGAGACCCGTCGGCTGAACTGGATCGGTCCTACGAGGGCGCGGATTTCGCTGGTATGGCTGTTGCATTACAGAAAAAAGGAGGTTGCAAAATGAAAAACATACTGATTATATCGGCTCTTGCAGGCGTTCTGGCGCTCTCCTCCTGCCGGCGCGACGACCTTTATTATGCCACCGTCGACCGCGCCACCGTCCGTATCGAGGCCGACTGGACTCCGGCGCGGCTGACGCCCAACGGCGTTTCGGCATTCGTGTTCGACCGCAACGGCGCGGCTTTCGACGTGGTCCGGAGCAACGACTCCCGGAAAGCGGACCTCTCACTGCCCGAAGGCTCCTATAGTGTTGTCGTGCTGAACAATACGCTGGATGAATACAGGAATATCGAAAGCGCGGGAACCGACCGGCTGGAGACCTTCGCCCTGATGGGCAGGGCGGTGTCCCCCAACTTCACGTCGCTCGGCGGCGGCACCCGAGCGGAATCCTTCATCGGGGAGCCCGACACGGTGGCCGGAAGCGTAGTCCGAAATATCGAGGTGACCCGCAAGATGATCGAATATTTCCGGACCAAACCCCACGGCATGGAACCCGCCCCGGCGGCAGTTTATCAGACTGCTCCGACCCGCATCATCTCGGTGGCCGACATCAGGGTGCATGTCAAGGGGCTCAAATATGCCGCGGGGGCGCCCCGCACCCACCTGAAGAATCTTTCGGGCGGCTATTACCTCGATTCGGACAAGCCGCATTCGCTGCAGGTCTGCCACGAGTTCGTGCTGAACAACCGCTGCTTCGATGCGGAAGACCCGCGCAACGGCACCATCACCAGACAGCTGGCGACGTTCGGCCTGCACGAGGAGACGGGCGTGCGCTACCTGATGGAGATGGAGTTCGTGCTGCTCAACGGCGAAAAACATCCCGTCTCGCTCGATGTCACCGATGCCATCCGCGTGACGCAGGGCGCGACGCACAAGATCATCCATATCGAGGTGGAGATCGAACTTCCCGAGGTGATCGGCAACGGCGACGGCGCCTTCGACCCCGACCTGGAGGAATGGGAGGACATCGATGTCGACATCCCGATATAACCGACGAAACATGATTTTACAAACACCATAAAAAAAAGAAAAAAATGAAAAGATCTGTTCTCATCGCTCTGGCGGCCTTCGCACTGGCCGGCTGCGCAAAGGAAAGCGTGGTCGACTCCGCCCTGACCAATGCCGGCAACGCTATCGGCTTCAACACCTATTCGAACATCACCCGCGGCAATCCGTTCGACAACAACCCCGAGTTCGCCGCATCGGGCAACGTCTTCGGCGTAACGGCCTTTATCAGCACCTCGGACAGCCCCTACATGGGCAAGGCCGATGCCGGCACCGAGATCGTTTCCGACGGCACGAAATGGGACTACAAGAACACGAGCGACATCCGCTACTGGCCGACCCAGGGAGAAACCCTCAGTTTTTACGCCTATGCGCCCTACACCAAGAACGGCGTTGCGATTCCGGTTGCATATACGAAGGGCGACGGAATGATCATGACGGACTATACCGTTCCTGCCGACGATGCCGGCCAGGTGGATCTCATGTACGCCTCGGCGCTGAATGTCGCCAAGGCAAGTCCGGCCGTGAAGGTTCCCCTCCAGTTCAAACACGCGATGACGCAGGTGCGTTTCAAGGCCAAGGCCAAGGGCGACGGTGTCTTCATCGACGTGAAGGAGAACGGCATCAAGCTGAGAAACCTCGAGTCGAAGGGCACCTTCACCCTCTCGGCCGCCGGCGCTGCCAGCTGGAGCATTACTGAAGGCAACCTGACCGAATATACGGCAGTTTTCCCCGAGACCAAGGAAATCACCAATGCGGAAGCAAAAAATCTCTATGATGCGGACAAGGCACTGATACTGCTTCCGCAGGAGTTCGCCGCAAAAACCGGTGACGGAGACATGACCGGCGGCACCCTTACGATTTCCTGCAAGATCTATTACAAGGATAATAACGCAACCCCCCAGTATCTGTTCGGTTCGGCCGACACGTATGCCGACTACACGGTTCCGTTCAGCAGCAAGAAAGTTACCGGCGATACGGAGGGGGAAGAGATCTGGAAGATGAACAAGCGCATTACCTATACGCTGACCGTCACCGGCAACCTCGAACCTATCCTGTTCGAGACGTCGGTAGTGGATTGGGAGGATTCCAACGCAGCCATGGAGATCTAAGACGCTCTGGCCGCACGCATGCGCCGGCCTCACGAAATTCCGGGAGGGTTGAATGTCCCTCCCGGAGTACAAACCGGATCGCCCGGCGGTCCGATACGATTTACAAGTTACGGATATGGAAACACGAAGATATTGGCTTTGGGCGGTTTTCAGCCTGACGACTCTTATATCGTGCGGCAGGGGAGGGGATGAAGCCCTGCAACCCGCGGACGACGCCATCCGGTTCGACGACCGGATAGGGGATTCGGCCGTTCCATGGACGAAAGGCGTACAGACCGACGACGGCAACTTTGCCGACTTCGGGGTTTTCGCCTACTATTCGCCCCAGGGCAGCTACGATGCCGCCGCTTCGAAGCCCGATTACATGTACAATGTCCGGGTGACACGCCCCGCCGGAGGGGACTGGACCTATTCTCCGACGAAATACTGGCCCCAGGGAAAGGTCAGCTTCTTCGCCTATGCTCCGTATGACACCGATGCGGCGGTCTCCGTCTCATGCGGGACAGGCGCTCCGCGCGTCACCTATGCCGTTCCCGACGCCGTGGCGGATCACCGCGACCTGCTGCTGAGCGCCCCGGCCCTCGACCGGACGAAAGAGGGCGGCAGGGTGCCGCTGACATTCCGCCATGCGTTGGCGGCCGTGGTCTTCGAAGCCAGCGTCGACGGCACGCTCTCCGAGGGACAGTCGATACGCATAACCGGAATCCGTCTCGGAAAGTTCCTGCATAAGGCCACCTGCCACCACGAACTGCCGGACGCCATCACGCAGACCTTAGCGACGGACGCCGCCGACAGGGAGTACGCTCTCTCGGAGGCGGACGGCACGTTGCAGGGCAATTCGCTGGTTGCCGTCTATCCCGTCTACCAGCCGGTCTCCTCCGCAACGGGCTGCGCGATGCTTTGGCCGCAACAGATCGATGACGACGACCTGCTCACCGTCACGGTCCGCTACACGTCGAACGGCGTGACGCGGGAATCTGCAATAGTTCGGAATATCGGCGATTTCGTCGTCTCCGGCAGCATCGAAGCCAGCAAGCGATATGTTTTCAGACTGAAGTTCACCCCGTTCGGCGAGATGGCGCTGACCTGTGTGGTGCAGGACTGGAACCAGGAAACCATTGATGTCCCCGATTTCGATTGACGATTATGAAACGATTATTCCATATAGCCTGGATGTGTCTGGCCGTCGCGGCGTGCTCGAAGGATGAATTGCCCGGAACGCATGGCGAGTTTGCCTCGCTGACGCTGAGCGTCGCCTCTTCGCAGAACGACGTGAAGACCCGCGCCGTGTCGGCCGATGCCGACGAACAGCGGATCAACAACCTCTACATCTTCATATTCAACCCGGACGGGTCGGTCGATTGCCGCAACTATATCTCCAGCCTGAGCGCATCGAGCTGGACCGGAACCATCGGCGGCCTGACGTGCGGCACGGGGAAAAGCGTGGCCGCCATTGCCAATACGGACAATACGGTCGTCGACATTACCCGCGAGATGCTCGACGGCATCGCCTCGCGTGCGGCGTTGGATTCGTGCGTGGTGAACCTCCGGGGCAAGTTCATCGAACGGGGCACCAACTTCCTGATGACGGGCGTCGCCGAGAATGTCACCGTCACGGCCGGCAGTCCCGTCTCGGCTACCGTGCCGCTGACACGCGTCGACTCCAAAATCCGCTTCCGCGTCACCGAGGCTTCGGGCGTCACCTTCACTTCCGACGACTGGCGCGTCGTGTCGGTTCCACGCAAGGCGGGGATGATGGCTTCGCGCACCGACCTGTGCACCGACCCCGCGGAGTGCTTCGATACGGAGTGGGCTCATTTCGAGGAGGACGGCAAGACCTTCGCCTTCTATTCGCTGGAGAGCGTCCTGACGCCCCGGGCCGAGATTCCCGTCACGGCGGGCACCTATGAGGAGCAGTATGCGCTGCGCGAGAAACAAGACAAGACCCCGACCGGCGCGGGAATCGAGGTCGCCAACGGCGACTATACCTATGCGCCGAAGACCGGAACCTGCGTCCAGTTGCGGGGTGACATACGCTACAAGGACGCGTCGTCGGGCGTGGAAATATCGACCGATGTGGTCTATACGATCCATCTCGGAGGCGTGGAAGGCGTCGACGACTACAACTTGCTCCGCAACACCTACTATACCTATAACGTGAAAATCGTGTCGGTGGACAAAATCATCATCGAGGTCGATTCGAGCAAGAAGACCGAGGAGGACGAGCGGCGTCCCGGCGCCGAGGGCGATGTCGTGATGGCGCTGCAGATCAAGGAGCTGGACGCGTACAACGAGGTGTTCACCCTGAGTTTCCACCAGAGCAACGTGGACGAGACCATGACCTGGGACGTCAACACCCCCTTCTCGCGGGGCGCCGCCGGCGAACATCCGGCCGACTACAAGTGGATAAAGTTCCGGATCAACAGCAAGAACAGCAGCAACTTCTACAGTAGCACCGATTTCCGCGCCTATCCGGGCAACGATGCGGTCTACACGGGGACGGTCTCGCTGGACACCTATATGACTGACGTGGCGAACGGGACGGACAAACTGCTGTATGTCGACCAGCTGGTGAATATCCTTCAGGCCTGCAAGGAGCGTTACCGTACCAGCGGAAGCGGGGGCTCCGACCACCTGTTCGACAGTAGCGACTACATGCGCTTCACGGCATTCGTCGACGAATACTATTACGAGACGAGCCCGACCGATCCTTCGGAAACGGCCGTGAACGGCTTGTGGAAGAAATTCGTCAACCAGCAGGCGCGGGTCATGAACATCCTTTCGAATCTGGCGTACAGCCCCGATCGCCAGAGCACGAAGACCAACGCCATCTATTCGATCCGCCAGTCCTCAATCCAGACCATGTATAACATCATGGACGAAGAGAATTTCACGGCCTGGGGCACGGAGATGATCCAGGAAGAAACGCCGGTCGCATTCGAAAAAAACACGAACGACGTTTCCAACCCGACATACAACGACTCGAACAACGGACGTGCGAATACGCTCCGGATGTGGCTGGGCGGCAGTACGACCAAACGCTGGAGCGATTACGTCACGACGTCGACCTGGACCCTGAAGTCCGATTACGAGGCTGCCAAATACAAATGTCTGCGGATGAACCGCGACAACGACGGCGACGGCACGATCGACGAGAACGAGGTGCAATGGTATCTGGCGGCCATCAACCAGTTGACGGATCTATGGATCGGCGAATGGTCCTTCGACCAGCGAGCCAGGCTTTACAGGAAAACGACCTGGACAGAGGGGCAGGAGCAGTATTTCGCCAGCAGTACGGTTCACGAGAAGTACCTTGGCTATGACAACCCCATAATCCTATGGTCATCCGAAGGCTCCTCGACCGGAAAACTTTCCCAAAATTATTCCAGTTCGATTTCTACTCCTGTTTATTATCGTTGTGTCCGTAATCTGGGAATTCCACGCACGGCCGCCGGAACCGTCAAGCCCGACGATATGGCCACCTACGATGCGATGACCCGCAGGATCTCGCTTGCCCGAATCGATCAGCAATCCATCCGCGGCTATTTCCAGACCGCCGAACTGCCCGAGCACCACGAACGCGAGGCGGCCAACAAACCTTGGAGGATATTCGAAGTTCTAAACACGCCATCCGGAGGCCATGGATATAATTGGGAGTCGCTGAGGAGCGCGGCAAGCGCAGGCAACTCCCCGTGTCCGGCAGGATACCGTATCCCCAACCAGCGGGAACTGGCGCTGATGCACTCCCGAATCGGCAATGACGGAAACTGGACACTCAACAACCATTTTTCGCGCACCCGCTTCCAGTTCGACTCGGGCCGCCCCGGATTTTCCGTTAGCCAGAATAACGGCGTACTGTATTTGTTGTCCGGCACAGGCAATTATGGCGGCGTGCGCTGCGTGAAAGATATAAACGAATAACGCCGCAGGGAGGCATTCTCCGCCCTAATGCGCCCGGCTGTATGACCATTGTCGCGGTGGTCGTTATCGGACAGAATCGTGGTCGCAGCATCCGTCCCCCGGGTGGTGCTCCAGCACGGTGTGGGGAATGTGGCCGTGCGAAACGAGCTGAATAGGGCAGTCGTAGTTGCGCAGCTGCTCTTCGGTCAGCACGTTCGAACGGTGACGGTGCACGCGGCGGTTGACACAGACGATCTCTTTCACGACACTCGTGATCGTGCCGATGTCGTGCGACACCATGACGATTGCCATGCGCGTATTCAGCTCATGCAGCGTACGGTAAAGCTCTTTCTCGAACTTGTTGTCCACGAAATTCGCGGGTTCGTCCAGAATCAGCAGCTTCGGGTCCGAGATCACGGCCCGGGCCAGCAGCGCCCGCTGCATCTGGCCGCCCGACACCTCTCCGATCGGCTGGCGGGCCGTTTCGGCAATCCCCGACGAGGCCAGCAGCGCCATCGCCTTTTCGCGGTCCTCCCGGGTGTAGGGGGAGCGGAACCCGCGGCGGCCCTGCAATCCCGACAGCACGACTTCGAGCACCGAGATCGGAAACTCCCGGTCGAAATCCGACAACTGCGGCATATAGCCGATCAGCCGCTCCTTGCCCCGGAACAACTCCGGCGCCAAACATATTTCGCCCGTATGGGGCACGGTTCCGAGTATGGCTTTCACGAGTGTCGTCTTTCCGCCGCCGTTGGGACCTATGACACCCAGGAAATCGTCGTCGCCGATTTCCAGATCGACATGTTGAATGGCTTCGTATCCGTCGTATGCGACGCTTACGTCGCGCATCGTTACCAGATTCATTTTGCGGTGATTAAGTCGGTTATCGTGTCGATGTTCGCTATGGCGTCCCGGTCCAGCGGATCAATCGCCACGTATTCGGCGTCGATGTCTCGGGCTATGACCTCCACGGTCGATGCCGGGAATTGCTTTTGGTAGAATATCCGGCGTACTCCATCCTCCCGGGCTTGCCGGATGATTGCCGTCAACTGCTTGGCCGAGGGCTCCTTACCGTCTGTTTCGATGGCGACCTGCCGCAGCCCGTAGTCGCGGGCATAATAGGTGAGGGCGGGGTGGTAGACGATGAAATATTCGATGCCGCTCCGTGCGATTTTCTCCGCCGTGCGAGCGTCCAATGCTTGTAACTCCTTCTGCAACCTGTTATAATTGGTTTCGTATTTCACCGAATCGGGATAGGCTTTGCGAATGGCTTCGAAAGCGTTTGTCGCCATCTTCTGCAACGCCTTCGGGGAGGTCCAGACATGGGGATCGACACCGTGCGTATGATTGTGTCCGTGACTGCTGTGCGAACAAGAGCCTTCGATCAGGTCGATTCCGTGGCTCAGGTCGATGACTTTCTCCTGTTGTTCGACTTTGCCCAACAGCGAGGTTTCGAAGTCGATAAGTCCCACATTGAAAATAAGTTGCGCTTCGTTTAGCTCCACAAATTGTCTGGGCGTAGGTTCGAACGTTTCGGGACTGGCTCCGGCGGGCACGAGTACTTCGACTTCGAAATCTCCGCCGACAATGCTGTCCACAAGGCTTTGCAGCGGTTGTATCGAAACGTATAAAATTCTGTTATTCTGCCGGTTATTCGTTATGCAGGCCGTCAGCAGCACGATTGCCGACAGATATGTCGCAATTTTACGCATGATTGATAATCAATGTTTTTTAGTAACTATTCAGCGGTAGGTGCATGTCAAGGTTTCAGACCTCAAACAAGGCTTGAATGGCACTAAAAGAAGTATGGTTGTGCTTCTTGGCAGTCTCAATGACGGAATGAAGTTCGAGGAATGTGTCTGCCCTAAATCGGAGCGGAATGTGCAAGAATTCTTCAACTTGATGGGATCGTAAAATAAACTGTGTCAGAGGTTGTATTCGGGACGATTTTGGGATCACGGCAAATCCCGAAATCGTTCCGTAAAGGTAATGTTATTTTTTTGTTCTTTGGCATCACTACTGTCGGTCGCGAACTCCTCGAATATGCGGTAGTTGCGCTGCTCGTTAGCCTTGTTAAGATTGCTTCTGGTCACGGATTTGCCGATGCCGAGGTGATAAAGTTTTCCGGCATGCGCTTCCATCGCAACAATGAGATCCCGCAGGCTCTCTCGATTTGACAGCTGTCCGAACATCATCGTAAGTAGTTGATTCCAACAAGTATAACTCTTTATATACTTGTCGCCTTCATACTTCTTTACAATGCGGAGGAACTTAAAATTGTCCAGGAAGCCGACTAATTGGGCGAAAACATATTTGTCTTTATTCATAACAGCCTGATTCAGACTGCAAAAGTAATTTCAAATCGTTGCGCCTCAAAATCTGCTATAACAATTTGAATTTCAATAATTTCAAAGAACTCTTATGATTTTTTAGTGGACACTAATGAACCGTAGTAATAAACTCCTTGTGATGCACAATATCCAAACGAAGGAGCTTTTTCTATTTCATTTTTGCCCATGGAACATCGCTTGGCACAGGCAGGACGACAGATTTCTATCGGTTTTGAATCTATACAGAAGTAGTCTTCACCACCATCAATAGCTGCTGCCATCTTTTCTCGAATGGCAGCACAAAGAGAAGCCGTGAACTTTCGTCTGCCATTGTATTACCGACGAGATATTAAATGAGGAATCTCAGATTTATATTCTCTCAGTTTAACGAATAAAAGGGATTCGCTGTCAATACCAATGGATTCAGAAGCCATATTGAGAGCAACCACTTCCAAGTCGGAAAATCTGGGAACGACACCACATCGAGGTATATTCTTCGTTGATCAAGTTCCCTGCAAACTGCTTGCAGATGTCGCGAAATTTTGCGAATATTGCATATAGGTTGTGCATATATGAATTAGCTATTAATTGATCGGAAACCATTAATGTGTTAATAATTAGTATTATGCATAACTTTTTATGCATAAATCTTTTGTAATTTTAATTCCGCCAACGGGTTTATATAATTTTACTCAAAGAACTACGGAGAAACAAACTTAACTATGTTTGAACCAAAACTTTTTATCAGATACCGGAGCAAATCACTCCGGAACTTGACATTGGTAAAGGCTGTCCCGAAATTTGCCCGGTCGGAAAATTTTTCGTATCTTGCAGTAGGTTATTTGAAATGCGGTATTTTCGTGCAATTAACTGAAAATAAACCGTTGCCTTTTCGTTACCTATTATCCTATACAAAAATGTAACGACCCGATAAATCAAGTCGTTACATCATTATAATCCCACACCCGCGTGGGTTTCGGCCTTTTTTATCGGCAGGCGTAATTTTTTGCACTCCCTGGCGACTATTGGGGTAAAAGGCTGAAACATGGATACGGAACAGCGGTTCATCGAACTTATCGAGCATCACAAACGCATAATCTACAAGGTGTGCTATGTCTATGCACCCGGGCGCGGGCAGATCGACGACTATTTTCAGGAGGTCGTGCTGGCTCTGTGGCGGGGATTCCCCGATTTCCGGGGAGAGAGCAAAACTGCCACGTGGGTATACCGCATCGCGTTGTATACCTGCATTTCGTTTGTCCGCCGCCGGATGCGGCGTCCGCAAAGCGTGCGCCTTTCGGTCGACCTGGCGTGCGACGACGATATGCAGGCCCGCGAGCAGCTCGACGAGCTGTATGCGGTGATCTCACGATTGGGCCGGCTCGACCGAAGAACGTCCCGCCGGGGAGATCGCCGCCATCACGGGCCTGTCTCCCGGCAATGTGGCCGTGAAACTGACCCGTATCCGCTGCAAACTGCGTAAAATGTATAACCGGTAAAATTCAGGAATTATGGAACTCGAAGAGTTGAAACTCAAATGGAAAGTACTCTCGGAACGGCTCGACCGGGAGCAGGTGATCCGGCGGCAGGATATGGAACGTATGCTGCGGGGACGTGTCGGTTCGTACTTGCACTATGTACAGCTCATGCTGCTGTTGGGTGTGGCGGTTGTCCCGCTATGTGTCGCAATCGGCAAATTCCGCGGAGTATCCGGTATTTTCATCTGGTGGGTCGTGGCGGGCTACCTTTTATGTCTGCTCCCTTCGTTCTTTTCCCTGTGGTTGCTGCTGCGGGTGTCGCGCTGCGATGCCGATATCGTCGAGTGTGAACACCGCATGACCCGCTATGCGGCCTTTGCCGGAGCGTATTATATTTTCCAGTATGTCGTCGTAATCCTGTTCGTTGCAGGCATGCTGCTGTATGCGGCGGGCTACTATACGG
>OGPX01001878.1_pt1 | contig 13128 bp, 10 predicted proteins | sample 1553101 | NCBI WGS metagenome assembly OGPX01 (sample SAMEA2579964, study PRJEB22360) | human gut metagenome | biome: human gut; feature: human-associated habitat; material: faeces | place: Denmark | collected 2008/2010
TATCATAGAAGACCTTTATAGTGTTGAATTTACAGAGATTATTTCACGGGCTCTAAAGAAATGATGCCACCCATATCGCTAAATGAGTGGCATGTGTTTTATTTTTATACACCTATATTTATATTTTATCGTATAAAATCATTTCCTTGAATCAGCCATTTTATTACCAATATTTAATACTTTGCCACCTTCAAGTTGTAATCATCATTACAATAATCAGATCCATATCTCTCTATCTTTACATAGTAAGTTCCTGCTGGAAGAGATCTCCAACTACTCGAAACATTCTTAGCTGAATCTCCATGTATGTATATAGTTTCATTCTCCTCATTATCAGGAATACTCCCCCCCTGACTCCTCACTATAAAGTCTTACAGTCCCAAATGTATAATCACTATTTATCGGCTCATGAGAAAATGCAATTTTTAAGTTTGTCCGTTTCTTAAGAACAAATTTGTAAAAATCCACATCATCCTGTGATTATATATTACCTTTCACACCTGTACCTAATGAGATTTTGGTTGCAGCCCCATAATCATCATTCTCTTCATTTTCTGTCTTCCCCTTTCCTTTTCACTTATTTTTTAGGCTTTCTTCCTCTATGTTTATGACGCATGTACATAAATCCCAATTCAGTCTCAATAAGATGTCTAAACGGCGGAAGAACTGAATCAAATAAAATTTCTTTAAATTCATTCTCTGTTTTATAGTTTTCATTATCATTTAACTCAGAACAAAATTTTTTTCCATATGAAGATATAACCAAATAACCTGTGCAAAATGTAAAATTATTATTTTTAAATGATACCTTTGTTCCAAATATCGATCCTGTTTCATTATGTCTTAAATCCTTTTCTCCAGCATGATAATGTTTTGAAAAAAGCTTTGACTTGTCATTTTCAAAATCAGCTGAAATATCTTGTGTAATCAAATAGTGAAAATATGTATCTTTTTGTTTTACAAAATCCTTTAACTGCGTTCCAGAAGTAGTATTCTTTCCAGTTATCCATTTCCAATTGCTCAACTCATCCTTCGCATATAAAGGATATTGATATATAAAAGCCACCGATATATACTCCAATTCAATATTTGTAATTTCAGCAATTAGAGACTTTAATTCTTCACATACTCTTTCTATATATTGATGTGGATTATATAATAAAATATTCTTTCTATAGTCATATGACGGATGATAAGTTTCGTCTTTTATTAAATTTCCCTTAATCGTCTCACAATTTGAAAGTCTATTTAATATCGTTTTCGATATTTGATAATTTCGACATTTTGAAGATACCTGCTCTGCTTTACAAATATTGTAAGCATCTTGTTTACTCAATTTTAAAACAAAATATACATCGATTCCTAATAAAAGTAACGAAATAATCCACTTTGAAATACTATTTATTATAATATCTGGAATTAAAAAGATAAACGGAATTATCAACGGACATATTGTAAAAAAAATAGCTCTACTATACTGTTTTCCAATTTCTTTTTTTAATGTCATTTCCTTCTTCATATTTTAAATTCACCCCATTTATTTTGACCTTTGTTGCTTGTAAGTATCATCATATTCGTTTATCCAACGTAAACATATTGATCTTATCGTCTGGACTCACACTCTTTAATGCATTTACCGGCAATTCCTTCATATTCCCCGCACATGTGTGAACCTCTCTAATATACATTGGCACATATACATCTCTTAACTTATTGCAAATATCAAATAAATAGCCTTGAAAAGCGTTTCCCATCATTTCGTAATTTTTCTCGGCATAATTTTTTCTTTGTTTACTACAGTCATCCCCTTCATTACCAATAAGAAACAATTCTTTAAGCGATGATTCATTCTCTTTTTTCTGTCCTCTGACCTTTTTGGTATTCGGTTTCGGAATGTGTAATAGCTGTTCGTATATATCAATACGTCGTTTTTCAAATTCAATAAATACCGCCTTTTGTATTGCACGCATTGTGTTGATATAAGACTGCATGACACGAAGAATTTCATCTGATATATAATATGCTTTTGAACTTCTATTAGTCATTGTCGTCAGATCAAAATATGTCAAAACACGATTGGCATTAAGTGGCATAACCATCTTCTTTTGGTTCTTTGACTTCGCATCCGGATAAAATGTTATATCTGCTTCAAATTTTCCCTGTTCATTTGTTTTACGCACATATACATCTATCGAATTCAAATCGAGATTAAATGTATACCAAGCGTAATTATGATATGCATTTGAAGCCTGTCTATCTGTTTTTCCGTCATCCGGCCATCCGATGCCGGATACTAATGTTGTAAGCGAATGTCCCGGAGTCTGTAAATTTACCACACTGCGATCATGTATATGCCCACTTAAATATACATCCACATTCAATCGATTACGCGACATAATCTGTTCACGTACGAAAGTCTCCTCCTTGCCGGTCAACCAATCCAACGGATGATGTCCCATCGCAATCGTTAAGTCAATTCCTTCACCTAACTTTTCATTATACTTTTTCCAAATTTGATTTAATTGAAAATCACCCAACACAAGATTCCGCTCATCTTTATCACCTAAACAACTCCAGGCTGTATTCAAACTTATAAATGCAATATTATGCCCATTAAGCTGTTGAACATAAACTCCAAACAGCTCGTTATTCAAATAATTAAGGTCAAAAATTTCATATATTTCCTTCACGAGTTTTGTGTACTCGCTAAATTTATCTATAAAATGACTCCAATGCTCTTTATAAAATTCAGGATTATTTTTTCTTTTACTTGTAACAATCGGAGTGTGGTATTTTCTTATTATCTCACGATCAGAAGGCTCCTGCTCTTTTTTTTCTTCTGAATTCTCCTGCTTCTTTTCTTCCTCTGAATTCTCCTGCTTCTTTTCTTCCCCTAAATCCTTCTGTTGTTTTTCCTTCGCCGGATCTCTTCTCTTATCATGATTTCCCGGAACGATATAAAGACCTTTTACTTTACGTTCTGGAACCTCTCCCTCTATTTTAACCGTTAATATATCATCTACTTGCCTGAAAAACTCAAGAACTGACTCTCGATACATATATATTCCCTTATGAATTAAATCGCCCGTTACTACAATAATAATATTTTCACAATATTGTGATTGATCTTTTATATCATCTAACAAATTCTTAAAAAGTTCTGTCAATGTTCCATCTTTCCTGCTTGCATGTAGGTCTGACAGATGCAAAATAGTAAAATCTTCCAATATATTTTCCTCACGTATTTTAACCGTATATATCCATATACACCAAAAGGGATTCCGAAGAATCCCTTTTAATTTGTGTTGTAAATATTTACTTTTACTGTAACAGTGAAAGTACACCCTGATTAGACTGGTTAGCCTGAGCAAGCATAGACTGTCCTGCCTGAGCAAGAATGTTGTTCTTGCTGTAGTTAACCATCTCTTCAGCCATATCTGTATCACGGATACGTGATTCAGCAGATGTGGTGTTCTCAACAACGTTGTCAACGTTAGCGATTGTGTGCTCTAAGCGGTTCTGAACAGCACCAAGAGAAGATCTCTGTGCAGAAACCTTTGCTACAGCGTCTGCAATTGCATCAATTGCATATGTGGCAGCTTTACCAGAATCATCTTTAACATTAAGCCCTTTGATACCAAGTCCGGCAGAATCCATAGACTCAATGTCAACCTGAATTTTGTTTGTCATGTCGGCATCAGCACCTACGTGAAGGCTGAAACTTAATGCGTTAGCAACCTTAGACTGACCAACATTGATAGAGAACGTTCCATTACCATTTGTTCCATCTAATGCTGTATCTACATTACCTTCAATACCAACCTGTGCTTTTCCTTCAGTATCACCAATCTGGTTAGCAGCAAGAAGTTCTTTTGCAGCTAATTCATATGCTTTTGTCTTAGAAATTACAGATGCATTAGTATCATCAATACCATTGTTATCTGCATCTTTCATTACAGTTACAGTATTAGTTCCAACAGAGAACGTTCCTCCATTGTTGGTAGCTTCTGTTTTAAATGCATTAATATCTGCAAAATCTGCATTTACTATAGTAGCAGCACCTGTTCCAGAATCTACTGGTGCTTTTTCATACCATCCTGCCTTAATAGTATCTTTTTTAGAACCTACCGTATCGTCACCAGTCTGTCCAGCATAATACTTATAGGTTTTTCCATTAATAGTTACATCCTGATGTTTTGTCCCAATATCAGCTTTGGTAAGCATATCTTCAACATCACTATCTTCGCCACCAACAGTATAAGTCTTTCCACCGATGCTAACTTTATCGCCGGCATTAAGTTCATCCATTTTAAATGTAGCTGTTCCGTCACCATTATCTGTAAGAGTTCCCTTAAGACCTGCATCATGGGCCTTCATGTTGATTGTCTTTGTTCCATCCTGTCCCTTTAACAAATATGTTTCATTGAACTTGGTTGTCTCAGATACACGATCGATCTCAGTTGTTAACTGATCTACCTCATCCTGGATAGCAGAACGGTCAGACTCACTGTTTGTTCCGTTAGAAGCCTGTACTGCTAACGCATTCATTCTCTGTAACATAGAGTGAACTTCTGTTAAAGCACCTTCAGCTGTCTGTACTGCAGATACACCATCTTCAGCGTTTGTAGAAGCCTGATCCAATCCCTTGATCTGCTTACGCATCTTCTCAGAAATTGTAAGTCCTGCTGCATCATCTGCTGCACGGTTGATCTTGTAACCGCTGGATAACTTCTCTGTTGACTTAGCCTGTGTAGATGTTGTAACGTTGAGCATTCTGTTGGCGTTCATCGCCTGCATGTTGTGTTGTACTACCATAATATTTTCCTCCTTGTCCCATCCTTTGATGGGTTATTATGTTTGTTACCTCTGGGAGTCCTTTCCCAAGAGGGTCGAAATGCATGTATCCTTGCATTTCCTGTAATGCACCTTATGATGCATTGCATATGTAGAGCACTTTGTATGATAATTCCGCTTCGCGGAAACAAAGTACTCAAGTGATAATAAATAAGCATTACCACAATTTATAAATAAGCGAAGCGTCCCGGGTGTGCCCCGCCTATTAACGTATTTTTCTATGGAACCGGTTATCGGGTTCCGTTTTTCAAGCGCTCTCTTTTCAAAATCTGTTTGATTTCGTTCTGCGCTTCAATGGAGAGTTTCGGATCCGCATAATATTTCTTGCCATCCACGTCCTCCACGCTTCTGGAGATACGCAGTTCCTTTGGTGCCTCGATCATGAGTTTTCCATTGCTTCCGGATCTTCCCACATAGACAACGCGGATATCATCTCCGATATTTACATATTGTCCTTCTTTTAAAGAAATCTTGAGCATTACTACCTCCATAAAACTGTTTGCTACGTTTTGTAACTTATATATCGTCGGTATGCTACAGTTTGTTAACCTCTTATTTTCACTTTTGCTACACTTTGTAACTTTTTGCCAATTAGATATCCGTTTGCGGTAGGTATAAAATCCCATTTTTTGTGCAATATCTATAATAATCAATTCGTGCAGCAACAAAATGTTACGAAATCTTCCAATTGGAATCACCGTGGTTTAACATTTATTTCTATTTTCGCTACATTTTGTCGCAAACCACACTATGGGTGAAAATATACTAAGTTAGTAAAGGTGGTATCATTTATGAGAGGGAAACTTCTTCCGCAAAAACTAAAGGAATTACGAAAAGTAAACAATTACACGCAGGACTACGTCGCCGAAGTACTTGGAGTCGTCCGACAAACGTACAGTCATTATGAGACCGGCAAACGAACGCCGGATGCCGAGGCTTTATACAAGCTGGCAGGCCTGTACAACATTTCCATCGACGATCTTTTGCATCTTACGATCAACATCGACCGAGACATTTCTTACGATGCTCCCAAGCCAACAACATCAAGCAACGACCTGTCAGAATATCTTGAGTTCTTCAACAATCCAGCGAATAAGAAGAAATACATGTTCAATACGACTTTAGAAAAAGAATTGCTTTTTTATTTTGATAAGATTTCCGAAGAAGATAAAAAAGAAATTATTGAATTTACAAAAATCAAAGCACGAAAAAAAGCTGCGACCCCGGCAGATAAATAATCTACCGGAGCCACAGCTCCTTTTTTACAACTTTTTATGCCTCTGGTTCTACACTTTCCTTTATCGCATTCCAATATGCAAAAAATGCGCTCGGCACAGCATAGCGTTCTTTTGCATCCGCTGCTTCCACAAATACCAGATCACCAATCGGCTGTTCCGGTTCCTCGATCAGAATCGTATAGCCTTTCATGTGCCACTCCACATGGGAAAATATGTGCTTTGCTTCTGTCAGTTCCCGGATACGGATTGGCTTGCATCCAATTTCCTTGACATAGGCAAGTGCTTCTTCCTGACTTTTCTTTCCTTCGCAATTCGGCAGTTCATATAAACCGGCGAGCAGGCCCTTGCTCCCCCGCTTGTGCAATGCAACTTTCTCTCCATCGCGGATGACAAACACCGTCTTTTCTTCCACGCGTCTTGCCTTGGCTTTCTTTTTTACTGGAAGTTCCGCAATGCGACTCTGTAAACGCGCCTCACAGAATGCCTGCCACGGGCATTCCTCACAATGCGGTGCCCCATTCGGCACACAGATCATTGCCCCTAGTTCCATCAGCGCCTGATTGAACTTGCGTGGGATGAGCACATCTGTCATTCCTTCCATCAGTTCTCTCAATTTCCGCTCCATTGCAGTCCGGACCGACTGTTTCATAATATCCGAATCATCCGCACACACGCGGGAGATCACGCGAAGTACGTTTCCATCTACTGCCGGAACCGGCTGGTTATAGGCAATGGAAGATATCGCCCCTGCTGTATAGCTGCCAATCCCTTTGAGTTTCAACAGTTCCTCATAAGACTGCGGGATAAACCCATCGTATGTCTCCATGATCTGAACAGCCGCTGCATTGAGATTACGCACCCGGTTATAATAGCCGAGCCCTTCCCACAATTTCAGATACCGGTTCTCCGGACATTCTGCCAAAGATTTTACATCCGGCAACTCTGTGATGAAACGCTGAAAATATGGTTTCACTGCCTCCACACGCGTCTGCTGCAGCATAATTTCTGAAATCCACACATAATACGCTGTCGGATTTTCCCGCCATGGCAATACACGGGCATGACCATCGAACCAGACCTGCAGCGGTTTTACAATTTGCTTGAAATCAAAATTGTCAATCAATCAGGGGCCTCCTTATAAATAAAGTGTGTGCTTGCTTTTGCTGTATAGGGAATTCCCAAGGAAATTCCTATACAGTCAAAAAATCGGCATGAGATCTCTCATGCCGATTTCATCACGTATGTATTCATCAAAATGAATTAGAAGTCTGTTAATGTAGCAGCTCTCTTCTCTAAGAATGCTCCCATTCCTTCCTTCTTGTCATGTGTATCATTTACAACACCGAAGAGGTTTGCTTCCATCTCAACTGCGTTCTTGATATCCATGTCATAACCATTGTTGATTGCAGCCTTTGCTACAGATACTGCATAGCTTCCCTTAGAGATGATCTTTGCAGCCATAGCCTTAGCAGTTGACATTAACTCTTCCTTAGCAACTACCTTGTTTACAAGGCCGATACGGTATGCTTCGTTAGCATCGATATTCTCGCATGTGAAAATCATTTCTTTCGCACGTCCCATTCCTACCAGACGGGCAAGTCTCTGTGTTCCACCAAATCCAGGGATGATTCCAAGACCACACTCTGGCTGTCCGAAGATTGCGTTATCGCTTGCGATACGGATATCACATGCCATAGAGATCTCACATCCTCCACCAAGTGCGAATCCGTTAACAGCTGCGATTGTAACCTGACGCATGTTCATTAACTTGAAGAATGGCTCAGAAGCCTTGATTCCGAATGCGCGAGCCTCTGGAGCAGTAAAGTTAACCATCTCGGCGATATCAGCACCAGCTACGAATGACTTGAACTCGTTACCCTTCTTGTCTGGACCACCTGTTAAGATGACAGCCTTGATATCATCATTTGCCTCGATCTCGCTCAAGCATACGTTTAACTCGTCAAGAGTCTCACTGTTTAATGCGTTAAGTGCTGCTGGTCTGGAGATAGCAAGAACAGCAATTCCGTCAGCTACATCAAGTGTTAAATTCTTAAATTCGCTCATTGTAAAATTCCTCCTAAGATTGTGTTCGATTGTATTGTGTCTTTTGACACTCCGATGGTTCAATCGTAACACTTTGATAAAAATTTGTCAATCTCCTACGCCATCTTATGATGACTTTTGTGATTGTGGAACAGTTGGGCGATTGCATCCACCAGCTGCCGGTTGATCACAACGATATGCTCGATATCTTTTTCCACATTTGAACGTTTCTTAAGATATGCTTCATGTTGCTGCTTTACATAGGAAAACAACTCCTCCAGGGAAGCAAAATCCCTGTCTTTTTCTCTTCCGATCTGTTTTGCTTTTTCTGTTTTCAGAAAAGCACGCAGATCCTGTTTGAGTTTTTCCTCATATGCACAGTGATCTTTGAGCGATCCCGGATAGGTTTTATTATGTGGAAACGTAAAATAATCTGCCACATAGTGTGTAATCTCACCGAGATTTTTATAGTACATACGCTTTCTCTTCGGCGTATGATTCTTTTTGCCTTCTACAAGATATTCAATATTTTTCTTGACCAGTGGAAATGTTCCGCTGATCTCATGTCGTTTGTATACGAATGACGGTTTACAGTCCGGCAGGATACTCCCGATATAAAAGGAAAGCTTATGCTTTTTTAACTCTTCATCCTTTGTATTTGCAACAATGTAACGAGCCAGTGAAATGTGTGATTTCTTTCTCATAATTCAGATCCTCCTATCTCGGAATTTCATACGATAAAAAAAGTAATTTTTCAAAATCAACACTTTTACGGGAACATCAGCCCATTTAAATTTGCCTTCGGCAAAGGGGCTGACGCTGCATGTTGATTTTTTCAAAATCAACACTTTTCATAGTATACCCCTGATTTGTGAAATACAATCGTTTTTTATGAAATTTGATTATGTTCATTTAAAAAAGCAATGAAAGACTCCAGCACGACCGGCTTGCTATACAAATGTCCCTGATAGCACCTGCATCCAAGCTGCTCCAATACCATTTTCTGTTCTTCTGTCTCCACGAACTCTGCAATCACGCTCATTCCCAGTTTGTCAGTCAATTCCACGATTGAGCGCACAATCGTCTGATTGGTTTCATTGATCAAAAGATCCCTTACAAGTGATCCGTCAAGCTTTACAATATCAAACGTATGGGAATTCAGATATAACAAAGAAGTATGTCCCATTCCAAAATCGTCGATAAGCAGTTTATGTCCGGCTGCACGCAGGCGTTTCATTTTTTCAGTTACGGTATCCACCTGCAGAAGAACATCCTGCTCTGTAATTTCAATCCACAATTCTTGTGGCCTTACATCATATTTCTTCATTGCATTGTTGATACAGCTTTCAATATCTCCCAGCAAAGAATGTGCTGTAAAATTGACCGAGATTTTAAACGTGGAATGATACCGGCTCTTTACTTTTTGAATTGCATGACATACAGTATCCACGATATAGTCTTCAAGTTCCGGCAAAATTCCACCATCCTCTGCCAGATAAATGATCAGCGGCGGATAAATCATACCATATACCGGATGATTCCATCGCAGATTTGCCTCCGCTCCCACACATTTGCCGTCGGCATCTACCTGTGGCTGATACAGCATATACAATTCTCTTTTTTGTATCGCACTCTTCAGTTCCTGCAAAAGTGTTCGGGAAATAATACCGACAGAATTTCCCTGTAGCAAAAACATTGGATGTTCAATATCATTTTCTTTTTCCTTGAGTTCTTCCACCAGAAGGGAAAGCTGATGCTGCCCCCGAACTGTCTCAAGTTCTTCATTTAATTTCAGGAAAGGCATATAGATACCGACACCAATTGCAATACAGATGATCTGAAGCACCGCTCCCCGAATACTGCCAGTCGCTACATATCCACTGAGGATTGGTGGCATCGTCCATGCCACTTCGTTCGAAACAGCCGGCACAAAATCCAGCCAAACAGCCGTATATGAAATCATATACATAACGACCGGGGTCATGACAAATGGCAAAAATAATACCGGATTCAATATGATCGGAATACCAAACGTAAGTATCTCATTCATATTAAACAATATCGGAATCGTCGCAACTCCTGCGAGTTTTCCGCTCCGTTTTTTTCTCATAAACAAAATCAGTGCCAGCCAGATACAGATTGCTGTGCCACTTCCTCCCATGGAAACAAAGGTATCTGAAAAATTTTTTAAGAAAAAAGATGCTCCATCTGTAAATGCTACCGTCTGTGCCACCGGGTTAAGTACATTGCTTCCATGAAATCCAAGAAACCACAACAGCTGTACTGCAACAATATAAATCAGCCCCAAAAGAAAGGAATTGTGTGCCGATGCAATCTCAAACAAACGCTGCATGAGGTAATCCATTACTTCATACAGTGCCTCCACATGAAACCATGCACATACAATACGATTCACAATACCTACCGCAAATATGATCAGTGCCATTGGTAAAAGCGCCTGTATTGCCGGGGCACAGATGCCTCCAACCCCCGCCGTATAACGCTGTAATGTTATATATTTATTCTTTCGGAGAGCCCCATAGGCTATGCACACCAGATATGTCACAAAGATTGCACAAAAACAACCTTCCGTTCCCAATCCGACTGTATTCAACTTTCCATCCTGCCAATCCAGCTGGGAGACAAAAGCCCCCAGAGATATAATGACATACATCATCGCATATTCAAAACTTTCATTTTTTTCCATTGCAAAACAGTATGACAAAGTAATGACAAGAACCAGGGAAAATATGGCTGAAAAGCCCCCTCCAATAATATTCAAAATCAAATACAGCCACTGCAGAGAACCCTGCAGCAGACTTTGAAAAGCCGGAATGGGCAGATCACGTATCGCCGAAGCAATCCCTGCAGCCAAAACAAACGGAATCATCATTCCAAGCGCGCGGCGAATGACCTTCGAAAAGAATGTATTTTCAAATTCAAATAATTTTTGTCTTAATAAATCTCTCACTATATTACATGTTCCTTTAAATAACAAAATAAGTAACCGTTCAAAAAGGCAATTGCCTTTTCAAACAGTTACTTCATAACTAAATCACATATTCATTTTTCGCAAACAACCTACTCTGCTCATATGTTTCCTCAAATAATTAATGCTTTGGAATAATCTTTTCTGTTCCACCCATATATGGCTGAAGTGCCTTTGGAATGTTCACAGAACCATCTTCATTCAGGTTGTTCTCAAGGAATGCAATCAGCATACGTGGTGGTGCAACTACTGTATTATTTAAAGTATGTGCAAAATACTTCTTTCCATCCTTACCCTTTACACGGATTTTCAGACGTCTTGCCTGTGCATCGCCAAGATTTGAACAGCTTCCTACTTCAAAGTATTTCTTCTGACGAGGAGACCACGCCTCAACATCACAAGACTTCACTTTCAGATCTGCCAGATCACCCGAGCAGCACTCTAAGGTACGTACCGGAATATCCAGGCTGCGGAACAAATCAACGGTATTCTGCCAAAGCTTGTCATACCATACCTTTGAATCTTCCGGCTTGCATACAACGATCATTTCCTGTTTTTCAAACTGATGAATACGATATACACCACGTTCCTCGATTCCATGAGCCCCTTTCTCTTTACGGAAACATGGAGAATAGCTTGTCAATGTATATGGTAATTTTTCTTCGTCGTTAATGGTATCAATGAATTTACCGATCATAGAATGCTCGGAAGTACCGATCAGATAGAGATCCTCTCCCTCGATCTTATACATCATGGCATCCATCTCATCAAAACTCATAACACCTGTTACTACATTAGAACGGATCATAAATGGTGGAACACAATAGGTAAATCCACGATCAATCATAAAGTCTCTTGCATAAGAGATGACTGCGGAATGAATTCTTGCAATATCTCCCATCAGATAATAGAAACCATTTCCGGCAACTTTTCCGGCTGCGTCAAGGTCAATACCATCAAAACGCTCCATAATATCTGTATGATATGGAACTTCGAAATCAGGAACTACCGGCTCACCAAACTTTTCAATCTCTACATTGCAGCTGTCATCTTTTCCAATCGGAACAGATGGATCAATGATATTCGGGATAATCATCATCTTCTGCTTCAGATCTGCCTCAACCTGCTTCTCCTCTGCACTCAATGCTGCCATGCGTTCTTCTGACGCAGCATCCTCTGCACGTAGCTTCTCAGCCTCTTCTAACTTTCCCTGTGCACGAAGTGCACCATACTGCTTAGATGCCTTCTTATGATTTGCACGAAGGGTCTCAACTTCCTTTTTGATTTCACGGTTGCGAAGATCCAGAGCGATTACCTCATCAACCAGCGGAAGCTTTGCATCCTGAAACTTATTACGGATGTTCTGTCTGACAACGTCCGGATTCTCACGGACAAACTTGATATCTAACATAGTTTTCCAAACCTTTCTGTCTCTACTCTCATACTCAATAAATGCCTTGTTTTATAAGGAAAACAGACATTATTTATTATATACCACGGATTCTCTTTTGTAAAGTAGGTTGTGGGGAATGTTCCACGTGGAACATCACCTGTTGTCAATTGTCTGCTTTAGTGTTAAGATAGCATATATCATCACCAGAAAGGAAACTAACATGACTTATACCCATTTATTATTTGACCTTGATGGTACGCTCTTTGACTTTGATGCTGGAGAAACTTATGCTTTTCATAAGGTGTGCGATACTTTTCATATTCCATACTCTGATGAAGTACTTTCTCTATATCAGCGCATAAATCTTTCCTATTGGAAAGCATATGAGCGCGGTGAAATCACTTCTGCAGCACTAGCAATTGCCAGATTTCATGATTTTCTTGCTGCTGTTGGCAAAGATGGTGATCCGGCTCTAATGTGCCAGCTTTATCAGACAAGCCTTGGCGAAGACTGCACGCCTATTCACGATGCTCTTCGTGTATGCCGCATTCTGTATGAAAGAGGATATAAGCTTTCCATCATTACAAATGGACGAAGTACCACTCAACACA
>OGPX01001884.1_pt1 | contig 13094 bp, 10 predicted proteins | sample 1553101 | NCBI WGS metagenome assembly OGPX01 (sample SAMEA2579964, study PRJEB22360) | human gut metagenome | biome: human gut; feature: human-associated habitat; material: faeces | place: Denmark | collected 2008/2010
GGCGGCCGACTTGCTTTCGCAGGCCGAGCATGGCGTGGACAGCCAGGTCTTGTTGGTGACGACCGACGAAGCTTTGGTCGGCAAGGTACAGGACGAAGTGGAACGCCAGTTGGCTGCCCTTCCGCGCAAGGAAATCGCGGAGCAGGCATTGGCCCACAGCAAACTCGTCGTGGTGCGCGACATGGACGAGGCGCTGGAACTGACCAACCGTTACGCGCCCGAACATTTGATTATCGAAACGGCCGATTACATGCAGGCCGCCGAACGGGTGGTCAATGCAGGCAGCGTGTTCCTCGGTTCTTATACGCCGGAGAGTGCGGGGGATTATGCTTCGGGCACAAACCATACGTTGCCTACCAACGGTTATGCCACGGCTTATAGCGGTGTCAACTTGGACAGCTACCACCGTAAGATTACGTTTCAGGAACTTACGCCGCAGGGGGTCCGTGCCAGCGGTCCGGCCGTGTAACTCATGGCGGCGGGCGAGCATCTCGATGCACACCGCAACGCCATGACCGTAAGATTGGAATCCATTAAAACCGAAATGAAATGAGCATGAAACCTTTGCAAAAACTGGTGCGCCCGAACATCTGGGTGTTGAAGCCGTACAGCTCGGCCCGTGACGAATACAAGGGTGCGGCGGCTTCCGTCTTTCTCGATGCGAACGAGAATCCTTACAATGCCCCGTACAACCGCTATCCCGACCCTTTGCAACTGGAGGTGAAAGAGATGTTGGCTCCCGTTAAAGGCGTGAAGCCCGGACAAATCTTTCTCGGTAACGGCAGTGACGAAGCCATCGACTTGGCATTCCGGATTTTCTGCGAACCGAAGATGGACAACGTGGTGGCGATAGCTCCTACTTACGGTATGTATAAAGTGTGTGCGGACATCAACGACGTGGCCTATCGCCCCGTCTTGTTGGACAACGGTTTCCGGTTGGATGCCGGCAAATTGCTGGCTGCTGCGGACGAACACACGAAACTGATATTCCTTTGTTCGCCGAACAACCCTTCGGGAAACGACTTGGAACGGGAGGAAATCGTCAAGGTGCTTGAGCGTTTTCCGGGGATGGTGGTCATCGACGAGGCCTACGCCGACTTTTCCGAACAGAAACCGTTCCGCGAAGAACTGGAGACATATCCGAACCTCATCGTGCTCAACACGTTTTCCAAGGCATGGGGGAGCGCGGCCATCCGCTTGGGCATGGCCTTTGCCTCCGAGGAAGTCATCTCTTTATTTAATAAGGTGAAGTACCCTTACAACGTGAACCAACTGACCCAGCGTCAGGCCGTGGAGATACTGAAGAAGCGTTTCGATGTGGACAAGTGGGTGAAGACGTTGCTGCGCGAACGCGGACAGGTCATGGCAGCCTTTGCCGAACTGGATATCTGCGAGAAGATTTATCCGACGAATGCCAATTTCTTTCTGGCGAAAGTCAAAGGAGCCGATGCGATATACGCCTATTTGGTGAAGAACGGCATTATCGTGCGCAACCGTTCGAGAGTGGAACTTTGCGGCGACTGCCTGCGCGTGACTATCGGTACGCCGCAGGAGGACAACAGCCTGTTGGGCGCGTTGCGTTCTTACAAACCGGAGACGATAAAATGAACATCATGAAAAAAGCCTTGTTTATAGACCGCGACGGCACTTTGATAAAAGAGCCGGCGGACGAGCAGATAGACGCGTTCGAGAAACTGGCGTTCGTGCCAGGCGTGATGCGCAATCTGGCATTTATCCGCCAGAAACTGGATTACGAGTTTGTCATGGTGTCCAACCAAGACGGGTTGGGCACGGAAGCCTTCCCTGAAGACACCTTTTGGCCGGTGCACAATCTGATGATGCGCACCTTGGAGGGAGAGGGCGTAACGTTCGACGACGTGTTGATAGACCGCAGTTTCCCGGAAGATAATTTGCCCACGCGCAAGCCGGGTACGGCCATGTTGGGGCGTTACACTTCGGGCGATTACGAGATGGCGGCCTGTTGGGTCATCGGCGACCGTGAGACGGACGCGCAGTTGGCCCTGAACCTCGGTTGTCGTGCCCTGATTCTGAAGGAGAAGGACGAGGATTCTTTTTCGGACGAGCGCATCCGCTACGTGGACAGTTGGGACCGCATTGCCGAAATCCTTTTTGCCGGAGAACGCAAAGCCCGTGTGCGTCGCACGACCAAGGAAACCGACATTGAGGTACGCTTGGATTTGGACGGTAGCGGCCGGTGTGATATCCGTACGGGATTGGGATTCTTCGACCACATGTTAGAGCAGATTGGCAAGCATGGCGGAATGGATTTGTATATCCGCACGGAAGGCGACTTGCAGGTGGACGAACACCACACGATAGAGGACACGGCCCTGGCTTTGGGAGAGTGCCTGTTGCGTGCTTTGGGCGACAAGCGCGGCATCGAGCGTTACGGCTATTGTCTGCCCATGGACGACTGCCTGTGCTGCGTGGCTCTCGATTTCGGCGGACGGCCTTGGTTGGTGTGGGATGCCGAGTTCCGTCGCGAGAAAGTGGGCGACGTGCCTACCGAGATGTTCTTCCACTTCTTCAAGAGCCTGAGCGACGCGGCGCGGATGAACTTGAACATCAAGGCCGAAGGCGTGAACGAGCACCATAAGATAGAGGGAATTTTCAAGGCTCTGGCCCGTAGCCTGAAGATGGCGGTAAGGCGCGACATCTATCATTACGAGCTGCCTTCGAGCAAGGGTGTCCTCTGACGTGAAGTTCATATCTTTTACAGAAAAGACGGGGCTGCGGAAGGCGTGACGCCGTCTTGCTGAGAACGGAAAATCGTTTGGCGCAGAACTGTAAATCAATCGGCTGAGATTGATTTACAGTTCTGCGGTTGTTTTTGGAGGATTGTATAGTATTGGGTATGAATGTGTTATTGGGCGTTAACTTCTTTTCGAGGAGGTAACTGGGGCTTTTTGATTTTATTGACAGAATTAAAAAGTTTAGGTGAAAAGTCTCCAAACATGGTAGTCTGTTGAGTTATTTATGTATTTTTGTATCATCTTATGGATTAACCTAATAAAATAGAACCCATGAAAAAGAACCGGATTTTGTTTTTTGCTTGCTGCTTGGCTTTAGGAGGCTGCACAACGGATTTGTATGCCCAACGGACGATGGACAAGTTGGGACGCGGACTCGTGGCAACCGTTACTCAAAGCGGAAGCGGAAACTTCGTGAGCTGGCGTGTGCTGGGCGAAGAGTACTACGACGTGACTTACAACCTTTATGCCGACGGTGTGTTGGTAGCCAAAGGACTGTCTGCAAGTAACTACGTCCATACGGGAGGGACGGCCGAAACCCGATATACGGTGGCTCCTGTGGTGAAAGGCAAGGAGGGGGAACAGTGCGACCCCATCACACGTTTCACGGAATTCAGTTTCTATTCCCTTACAGGACAAAATACAGGATTCCTCAGAGTTCCGGGGGCAGAGATGAAAGGACGTAATGGCGAGGATCTGACAGAAAACTATATGTTCAATGATGCTGTGCTGGCTGATGTCGATGGAGACGGGATGCCGGAGATTATCGCCAAACGTCTTTATACGGGTACTCCCGGGGTGACAGACGTGGCCAATACTTCGGCTTACAACCGCATCGAGGTGTACAACGTCAAGGGAGAGCGGCTATGGTACATTGATATCGGTCCGAACATGCAGTCGGGACCCGATGAACAGTTCGATGCCGTAGCTTTCGACTGGGATGAAGACGGCAGGGCTGAAGTGCTGATGCGTGGGGCGGACAATATGATTGTCCATCATCCGGACGGCACGGTCACGGAAGTGGGCAATATGTCCCATGATATCCGTAAGATTAACAATACCGAATATTCCATGCCCGATAACGAGTATTTGCTCTATATGGAGGGTGCCACGGGCAAATTGTACGAAATCGGGGAAAACGGCGAGAAATGGATGCCTTACCCTTGCAAACGGTTGGAACCGGGCGAGACGGACTGGACGGCCGCTTGGGGCGACGGCACGGGGCATCGTGCCACCAAACACTATTTCGGTGCGCCTTATCTGGACGGTAGGCATCCTTCCATTTTCGTCGGACGCGGTTGCTACACGCGTCACAAGTTTTATACTTTCGACGTAGACCCTGCTACGCATAAGCTGACGGAACGTTGGAATTGGGTATGCAGTGTGGGAGGTCCGTGGTTCGGGCAAGGTTACCACAACTTCGGTGTGGCCGATGTGGACATGGACGGACGGGATGAAATCGTGTTCGGATCGATGGTAATTGACGACAACGGAAAGGGATTGAGTACCACCGGCCTCGGGCATGGCGACGCACAACATTGCGCCGATTTGGATCCTTACCGTTTCGGGCAGGAGATGTTTGCCTGTAATGAAACTTCACCGGCCATGAATTACCGGAATGCCACCACGTCGGAACTGTATTACCGTTTGCAAAGTACCAGTGACGACGGGCGTGCGCTGGCCGGCAAGTTCTATAAGGATTATCCGGGTTGCCAAGGGGCAAGCAGCCAGTCGGGCGTCATCAGCCTCACGGCAGACAAGCCGTTGCCCGATGTCGCGGGGTGGGACTTGAATTTCCGTATCTATTGGGACGGCGACCTTTGCGAGGAGGTGCTTAACAGCCCCGGAACGGCGCGTCAGCCCAAAATCGACAAACCCGGAGTGGGGCGTATCTTCTTGGGGAACGGTGCCATGAACAATGGGACTAAAAACAACCCATGCGCCACGGGTGACCTCTTTGGTGACTGGCGTGAGGAACTGCTCGTACGCGACGGGAAAGACTTGCTGATTTACACGACCAACTATCCGACGGAATTCCGTATCCCCACTCTCTGGCACGATCATCAATATCGGCAGGGCATGGTGTGGGAAACCATCGGTTACAACCAGCCTCCCCACCTGAGTTATTTCTTGGGCGAACTGGAGGGCATCACCGTGGCTCCGCCGCCGCTCACCACGGAAGGGCGTACGCAGATTGCGAATGGGGGCAATATTACTACGGCACACAACGGTAGTCAGGTGCTTGTGTTCGACAATGCGGACACGCAAGTGGCAGTGGAGTCCGGTGCCGAACCATGGGTGGCTGTGTTCAACGTGCCTTCGTGGGTGAAAGGAACGGCACTGAGCGATTGTACCACGAAAGACGTGCCTATCGATTATGACTATTATACTTGTACGGTGACGGGTAGCGGGTTCAGTGGGGCCACACGCTTGGTCAAGCAGGGCGAAGGTACATTGGTGCTGCCGGACGTGGAGATGACCCATCGCGGCAATACGGATGTGTGGAACGGGACGCTCGTTTTCAACGGGACGATGAAACAGTCCTCCCTTTGGCTTAACCGTCATACGTCGCTCCGTTCCGCCGGTACTTTCCGTAGCATCAAGGCGGACTATAATGCCACGGTCTATCCGGGCGGTGACGGACAGGTCGGCACCATTACGACGGACTCCGCGACGCTGGGTTTCGGTTCGCGCGTGGTCTTTGATTTGAAGAATGACTTTACTTCCGACCGTCTCGATGCTAAGGTGCTTACCATCGAAACGAAGTCGTGGAAATACGGGCCGAAGTATTTGGCGCCGGTATTTGAGTTCCGGGGCGAAGATGTGCAGCCCGGACGTTATCCGATAGGCACGGCGGCTATGGTCAAGGGTGAACTTTCCAGTATCCTCATCGAGGGTATCAGTTCGCAAATGAGTGCCCGGTTGGTGTTGGAAGACGGTACGCTTTATCTTGCCCTAAGTGACGTGCGTGCTGCGTCCGATGTGGTTTGGAACGGTTTGAACAGCAATATTTGGGACTTTGGCCAAAGCGAGAATTTCACCTTGGCAGAAGAGGCCGGACCCGTATTTTTCGTGACGGGCGACAGGGTTTTGTTCGACGATACGGCCGAACGCAGGAGCGTGAGCCTTTCCGGCAGTATAGAGGCCGAAAGTGTCACTGTGGACAATACTTTGAATTATGCTTTCAGCGGGACGGGTGCCCTTGCGGGCCATACGGCATTGGTGAAACGCGGCAGCGGCATGTTGACCATCAGCAACGACAATACGTATACGGGCGGTACGCGCATCAGTGGCGGTACGGTATCGGTGAATATGTTGAGCAACTCCACACGGGCTTACGGAGGTCTGGGCGGGGTGGTGGAATCGGCCGACCTCTTCGTCATAGAGAACGGTGCCACGTTGCGGACGACGGAGACTGTTACCCAAGGCTCTCCCATGAAGATGGAAGGCGAAGATGGCGGCTGCGTCGAGAATCTCAAGGATTTCATCATCGAAACCCCGGTGGAGGGTACGCTGCTCACCAAGAAAGGAGACGGATGGATGAAACTGAACACGGCCTGTCCTTCGTTGGAACGCCTTGCCCTCGATGGCGGTACTGTGCAGTGTGTGGCTTGCGACGAGCCTGCGCGGACGGTGGAGTTCCGTTCCGGCACGTTGTATGAAAATACAGGTTCAAGTTATGCCATTCATGTGCCGGAAGGCGGTAGCGGTACGTGGTCGTTGGCCAACCGTTCGACTTATACCAATAAGATAACGGGCGAAGGTACGCTTACGATATACTGTGCAGTGGAACACGGTAATGGTTGGTTTGCCACCCGCACGCCGGTGGCTGTCAATTTGGCCCAGTTTACAGGGACAATCAATGCCACGGCAGACATGGCCGACACTTATCCGCGTTTTACGCTCAATACGTCTTCGGGTATGCCGGACGGAACGCTTAATATCGCCGGAGGAGTAACAGTGCAAAACACCGGGCGGACTTTCCGTATTGGGAAACTGGCCGGAAAAGGTGCGTTGGGCGGTTATGCTTCTTTTGCCAATGACGGGGCTACGGGTGTCAACACGTGGCAAGTGGGATGTGACGATGATTTCGCTTGGGCCGGAACCGTGACAGCCAATTCTAAATTTGAGAAAGTGGGCAGCGGCAAGATGACGGTCAGTGGAGTATGGGACAATACGGGCGAAGTGGCCGTGAAGGAAGGTACGCTTTGCCTGAATGACCGCTCGGCAGAAAATGCTATGCTGGGAAGCGGAGAACTCTCGGTTGAGGACGGTGCGGTGTTGTGTGGCTTGGGTAAATTGGGTAATGCTTCGGTTACGGTGAAACGTGGCGGACGCTTGTATTCCGGAACACGTGAGGGTGCTTCTTCCGGAGCGTTGGATTTCTCTGGCAAGAGGCTTACGGTCAGTGCCGGTGGGGAGGTAATGTTCAATGTGGCCTCCAAAGTACGCTGTACGACTTTGGAAGGAATAAGCTCGTTCTCCCTGCGTGGTACGCTGAAAGTGTCGGTACGTGAAGGGCTCGAACTGGAAGCCGGGGATGAGTTTCAACTGTGGACTGCAAACCGGACGGTGCTCTCTTCCGCCTGTACGCTAGATTTGGATAGCCCCGGAGAAGGATTGGAATGGGATACTTCTGCGTTGGAAGACGGTGTCCTGAAAGTGAAAACCGCGACGGGTATTATGGGGGTGGTTTCCGGTGAACCGGTAGATTGCGTGGTTTATACGTTGGATGGAGCACGTGCGGGATATTTTACCTGCATGCCGTCGGAAGTCAGGGAGTATATGGAAGAGAATGGATTTAAGTCTGGTATGTACATGGTTAAGATGACCCAAGGTCAGCGGACGGTGAGCCGTAAAGTAACTGTGGACTGACGGGGCATGCCGCACAGTTGGAAATTGTGCGGCGTAGCATTCTTTAACATAGAATTAAGGAAAATACACTGTAATGATTACAAATATGAACGTTTTTATCCGTATCTTTGAAACGTTAGAAAAGTTATAGATTTAAATTCAAAATTTTAAAAAGAAAAGTTATGGGGAAGAGTATTAAAGGTACGCGTACGGAAAAGAATCTGATGATTTCTTTTGCCGGTGAGTCTCAGGCCAGAATGAGATACACTTACTTTGCCAGTGCGGCAAAGAAAGAGGGTTATGAACAGATTGCGGCTATATTTACGGAAACGGCCGACCAGGAAAAAGAACATGCAAAACGTATGTTCAAGTGGCTGGAAGGCGGTATGGTAGAGATTACGGCCAGCTATCCGGCCGGTGTAATCGGTACTACCATGGAGAACCTGAAGGCTGCGGCTGCCGGAGAACACGAAGAGTGGTCGTTGGATTATCCTAAGTTTGCAGATATTGCGGACGAAGAAGGTTTTCCTGCCATTGCTGCGATGTATCGTATGATTTCTGTGGCGGAAAAGGGTCACGAAGAGCGTTATCTGGCTTTGTTGAAAAACTTGGAGGAATTCAAAGTGTTCGAGAAGGACGGTGAGACGGTATGGCAGTGCCGCAACTGCGGTTATATCCATGTGGGTAAAGAAGCTCCGCAGATGTGTCCGGCTTGCTTGCATCCGCAGGCTTACTTCGAAGTTAAGAAAGAGAACTATTAATCGTTTGCCGTATTTTTACGGAAAACGAACGAGGCTTTCCGGTTCTTTCCTGATAAATGGGTTCAGGGAAGAACCGGATTTTTTATGAAAGAGGATTTTAACACACCTTGCTATTTAGGGTTATTTTTAAGTTTTTCGAAGGGTGTTATTGCTCTTATAATGCAAAGAGACTTTTGTTCTTCTGAAAAATGGGTAAAAGGAACATCTATTATAAAGTGGTTTGCTGAGGAGGAGATTTTAATTCGTTTCTTTGCAATCAACAACAAAGATACATTATGATACCAGACGAGAAAACCATCAAATCACGCAGTATGAGTGTTTACAAGACATTGTCGAATTTATTGCGGTGTACGTTCGACGAGTTACAAAACCAATGTAAGTTAGGAACTACGGAATTGTGCCTGAGCATTGCCCGTCTGATGCAGGAGCATAAGATTAAGCAAGAACGTGAAGGAGACAATGTGTATTATATGTTGGTTTATTAATAAGTTTTAGTCGACAGACAATAATAAAGGGGACGCTAGAAAACGTCCCCTTTATTGGTTTTATGCAGTCTATGTTCAGTGATTACTTGTTCAGAGCCAAAGACACGTTTACGGCACAAGCTACCGTACAACCTACCATCGGATTGTTACCGATACCCAGGAAGCCCATCATTTCCACGTGAGCGGGAACGGATGAAGAACCTGCAAACTGAGCGTCTGAGTGCATACGGCCGAGCGTATCCGTCATACCGTAAGAAGCCGGGCCGGCAGCCATGTTGTCCGGGTGCAAGGTACGGCCTGTACCGCCACCTGAAGCCACTGAGAAGTAAGGCTTGCCTGCCAATACACGCTCTTTCTTGTACGTACCGGCTACAGGGTGCTGGAAGCGGGTCGGGTTGGTAGAGTTACCCGTGATAGATACGTCTACGTTTTCCTTCCACAGGATAGCCACACCTTCGCGCACATCGTCTGCACCGTAGCATTTTACCTTAGCACGAGGGCCGTCTGAGTAAGCGGTTTCTTTCACTACGTTCAGTTCGCCCGTGTAGTAGTCGAATTTCGTTTGTACGTAAGTAAAGCCGTTGATACGTGAGATAATCATGGCGGCATCCTTGCCCAAGCCGTTCAAGATGCAACGCAACGGGTTCTTACGAACTTTGTTGGCCATTTCGGCAATCTTGATGGCACCTTCGGCAGCAGCGAAAGATTCGTGGCCGGCCAAGAAGGCGAAACACTGCGTCTCTTCGCGGAGCAGACGGGCTGCCAAGTTTCCGTGTCCGATACCTACTTTACGGTCGTCGGCTACAGAACCCGGAATACAGAAAGCCTGCAAACCGATACCGATAGCTTCGGCAGCGTCGGCTGCATTCTTGCATCCCTTCTTCAATGCGATGGCAGAACCTACCACGTAAGCCCACTTTGCATTTTCGAAGCAAATCATTTGGGTTTCTTCGCAAGTCTTGTAAGGATCCAAACCAGCTTCTTCACAGATTTTGTTAGCCTCTTCAATATCTTTGATACCGTTTTCGTTCAATGCAGCCAAAATCTGCTTGATACGACGGTCCTGACTTTCAAATTTCACTTCTCTAATCATAATCTGGTTCCTCCTTATTATTCTTTACGTGGGTCAATAGATTTAACAATTCCCTGTTCCGGTTTTGTGCGGCCGTATGTACCTGTTACAGACTTCAAAGCTTCGTCTGCGGGTACACCTTTCTTGATGGCCTCCATGAATTTACCCATGTGTACGAATTCGTAACCACATACCTGATCGTCCTTGTCGAGGAACATTTTGGTGATGTAACCTTCAGTCAACTCCAAGTAACGTGTACCTTTGGCCAAAGTACCATAAAGGGTACCGGTCTGGCTACGCAGTCCCTTACCCAAATCTTCCAATCCGGCACCGATCATCAAACCGCCTTCAGAGAAAGCAGACTGTGTACGGCCGTAAACAATCTGGAGGAACAATTCGCGCATGGCTGTGTTGATGGCATCGCAAACCAAGTCAGTGTTCAATGCTTCCAGAATCGTCTTGCCCGGAAGAATTTCAGAAGCCATAGCTGCTGAGTGGGTCATACCGGAACAACCGATAGTTTCCACCAGACATTCCTGGATGACACCTTCTTTTACGTTCAGCGTCAGTTTGCAGGCACCCTGCTGGGGGGCACACCATCCGATACCGTGAGTCAAACCTGAGATGTCTTTGATCTCCTTTGCCTGTACCCATTTGCCTTCTTCAGGAATGGGGGCTGGTCCGTGGTTCGGGCCTTTGGCAACACAACACATGTTTTCTACTTCGTGTGAATAAACCATAATTATACTAATTTATTATAGGTAATATAATGAGATTCTTATTAAAAACCTTCATCTTTTTGCGCTGCAAAGATAATCAATTTTTAGTATTTCATTAAAAGCCGATACCAACTTTTTGGGGCTGGTTTATGATTTTTATCACTTATATGAGGTATAGGGCGCTTGGGCGGATATTGGGGGGATTGCTTTTCCGCAATTTTACATGAGAATGAAAAAACTTTTAAAATAGAAATGCCAAATGAATTATTTTTTATATTTTTGCCGCATGATTATCCCTTCTTGTAGGAGCGGCCATTTTTGAATGTACTTTCACTTTATGTACAAAAGCGATGCCGCATCGGAGGGAAGCAATAGGCAAACCGAGGAACTTAAATTTTCAGGAATGTCTGTCTGTTTAATGTAAACATCTAAAAGCCAGTAAAATATGTAATTTTACCGGTATGGTCATCAAGTATTTATGAGTGAGATAGTTTCATCTCGTAGGGGGATGGGAAGCCATGCTGTACGTTGGTATATTCTGGTACTTCCCGTAGGGCACAGAGGAGATCCGGCCCGTGCATTGCGTATGGAGGTTGACCGGAGTGTGAAGAGGGATGAAGCGATGTTGGAATATTTTGCACCTAAATATATAGAGGTAAAAAGAAAGGGTGGGGAATTCGTGCGTACGGAACGATCCTTGCTTTACAATTATGTATTCATTCGTTCTACGGAAGCCGAGATTTACCGAAGACAGCGAAGTACCCTGCATGCCTATAGTTTTTTGCCGCGCGTGCATAGCGGTGGCGAAAGTCATTATCCCTATCTTTCGGATGCTGAAATGAGAAACCTTCGTTGGGTGGCGGAAGCATACCGTGGCGAGCTTCCGGTGTATGTGCCGGAGTCAGGACGCCTGGTGAAAGGCGACCGTGTCCGGATTACGGAAGGGGAGTTTAAAGGAGTAGAAGCCATGGTGGCAGTCCAGCCCGGGGCCGGGCATAAGGATGTCGTGGTTTGCATAGAAGGATGTTTGTGGGTGCCTTTAATGCGTGTGTCTGCCGGACAGTATGAAATCATCGGCCTGAACGAAAGCGGCAAACATGTGTATACGAAGTTGTCCAATGAACGTATTTTCCAGGGACTTCATAAGGCATTACGGAATTACCACTCCCGTGGCGGTGTGACGGACGCCGACCGGGCTTTGGCGGAAGAGGCCTTGCGTGCCTACGGTAAGTTACAGATGGATAGCGATGTGATGCGTTGCAAGTTGGCTTCAATCTTATTGATGGCTCATACGGTGTTGGGGAATCGGGAAGAGAGGGGCGAGTTGGAAGCTTTTTCCCGCACCATCCTGCCTTTGCTGAAAGCGGAGCAATCCCGTGCCTTGTTATTGGCTACGTTGTATGGTTGTACGGATAATAACATGTATTACCATGAGGCTCATGCTTTAATCGTCCCATGGCGCAGGGAGCCTGATATGAAGAAAAGCAAGCGGCAACTTTTGCAGTGGCTGGATGATTATGACAAATGGCTGGGGCATCGGGGATAAATATTTATAGCCGGAAAGTTTGGAATGTCTGTTTGATTTTTCTACCTTTACGTGGGTGTTATGGCAAAGGCTTGGATGAAGTATCCGGTTGGTGTACGGATTCTGAGAAGATGTATGGATTTCCCGGGATGTTGAAGGTACGTGATGGAACGGAAATGAAATAAAAGGGAGGACTTGGAATGTTTTTTTTGAGAAGGCTTTATCCTATTGGCATACAAACGTTTGAAAAGATAAGGAACGGCAATTACTTGTATATAGACAAGACGGAATACGTCTATCGTATGGCGCATTCCGACTCAAATTACATATTCCTGAGCCGTCCGCGCCGTTTCGGAAAGTCGCTGTTGACAAGTACTTTGGAAGCCTATTTTGAAGGACGTAGAGAACTGTTTAAGGGTTTGGCTTTGGAGAGGTTGGAAACGGAATGGACGGAATATCCCGTCCTGCATTTCGACATGAGTTTGGGCAAGCACTTGGACAAAGAAGGATTGGAACGTTATTTGCTATGGATGCTGAAAAGAACGGAACAGAAATTCGGCATCGAGTCTGAAATCCCGGACACGAACGCACGCCTTACAGACCTTATCCATCGTGCATACGAACAGACGGGCCGCCAAGTGGTGGTGCTCATTGACGAATACGACGCCCCCTTGCTCGACGTGGCGCATGAAGAAGAGAACCTGCCTATCCTCCGCAACATCATGCGCAACTTTTATAGCCCGCTCAAAGCCTGCGATCCTTATCTGCGCTTCGTGTTCCTGACGGGAATCACCAAGTTCTCGCAACTGAGCATCTTCAGTGAACTGAACAACATTAAAAACATCAGCATGTTGCCGGAATATGCCGCTATCTGCGGCATCACGGAGGAGGAGATGGCCACACAGAT
>OGPX01001895.1_pt1 | contig 13011 bp, 10 predicted proteins | sample 1553101 | NCBI WGS metagenome assembly OGPX01 (sample SAMEA2579964, study PRJEB22360) | human gut metagenome | biome: human gut; feature: human-associated habitat; material: faeces | place: Denmark | collected 2008/2010
GAGAAGAAAGCGATACGGCTGCCCGTCGTGCTTTCAGGTGGGTCGCTTGAGCCTTATGGCAACGTAAGGCCTAGACAGATGATTACCCAATGACATAACCCGGCTTATCGGTCTGATTGCGTACAAAAAAACAGAACGGATTTCTTCCGTTCTGTTTTTTTGATATTTGTTTTATTATTTATTGCGTTTACCTGTGTATTTCTCTTCGCAGTATTTACATCTGTAAACTTCTTTCTCTTTATCTGCAAGAACAAAGATCTGGTCGAGTCCCTGTTCAATGGAAGTGATGCAGCGTGGATTCTTGCATTTGATCACGTTGACAACCTGATTCGGAAGTTTCAGTTCTTTTTTGGCAACGATCTTCTCGTCCTTGATTACGTTTACAGTAATGTTATGATCGATAAAGCCGAGAATGTCAAGATCGAGATTCTCAACCGGGCATTCAACCTTGATGATATCTTTCTTACCCATTTTGTTGCTGCGCGCGTTCTTGATGATGGCAACGGTGCAGTCAAGTTTATCAAGCTTCAGATCATGATAGATAGTCATGGCCTTGCCTGCTTTGATATGGTCTAATACATAACCTTCGCGAAGTGCTCCAACATTTAACATGGTAATTTTACCTCCAGTAATGTGAGAATCAGGGCCATACGTACATATACACCGTACTGTACCTGTTTGAAATAAGCTGCTCTCGGGTCTGCATCCACCTCTGTTGAGATTTCATTTACACGTGGAAGCGGATGAAGAACGTACATGTCTTTTTTTGCAAGTTCCATTTTCTGTTTGTCCAGAATGTAGAAATCCTTCATGCGGACATAGTCTTCTTCGTTGAAGAAACGTTCTTTCTGTACACGTGTCATGTAGAGGATATCAAGATCCGGTAAGGCATCTTCCAGTCTCTCTACTTCCTGAAATTCGATATTGTTCTTTTTCAGAACATCCTCGCGGATATAGCTTGGGATGCGAAGCTCTTCCGGTGAGATCAGAATGAATTTTACATTTGTGTAACGTACAAGTGCTTCGATCAGGGAGTGAACTGTACGTCCGAATTTCAGGTCGCCGCACAGACCAATGGTCAGATTGTCCAGACGTCCTTTCAGGGAACGGATGGTAAGTAAGTCGGTTAATGTCTGGGTAGGATGTTGATGACCACCGTCGCCGGCGTTGATAACAGGAATAGAAGAAGCCATAGAAGCTACTAACGGAGCACCTTCTTTCGGGTGGCGCATAGCACAGATGTCAGCGTAACAGGATACAACGCGGATTGTATCGGCAACACTTTCACCCTTTGAAGCGGAACTGGAATCAGCTGATGAAAAACCAAGAACTTTACCGCCAAGGTTCATCATAGCAGCTTCAAAGCTGAGACGGGTACGGGTGCTTGGCTCATAGAATAAAGTTGCCAGTCTTTTATCATCGCAGACATGTGCGTATTTATCAGGGTGTTTCTCAATATCGCTGGCCAAGTCAAGAAGAGTATTTAACTCATCAACAGACAGATCCAGCGGACTCATTAAGTGTCTCATTTCATACCTCCATATTTTACTAGTTCAGGAATTGTTTACGTAATCCTTCTTAACATCATATAATAATCAGGTGCTTTTTTCAAGAGAGTTTTCCAAGTATTTTCTCAAAAAAAAGTCCGGCTCCGAACCAGAGGGGAGCGTAGTCCGGTCTTATCAGTCCCCGGTAATTCAGGGGAGTGTTGCTGTAGTCCCAGGGACACATATGAAAACAGCGCAAAAGAGCACCGCTGATAAATTCTACGAAAAAAAATCCGACAGTATAAATGCAGCCGCGGACAAAAAGCGGGACAGCAGAAAGTTTACCGGAGAGCGGGCGGATGATGGCACCGCATCCGTAAATGGGAAACATTAAAAGGGAAGTTTTTCCTGTCATGGTAAGTTCTCCTGAAAGGATGGAATGCAGTCCGGTCCAGAGGATTTCCATGCACCAGCCCGTCAGACCGCAGAGAATAAAAGCTTTTTTCATAGGTAACGCTCCTGTATAAATTTCTATGATTCTAGTATTGCCTGCCTTGAAAAAAACATACACGTAGGATATAATGAGAACACGTTATTACACTATAGCAATGAGGTGCCTTATGCGCAAAAGGAACGTGTGGAGGGGATCTCATGGAAATAAGAGGAGTTTATTATGAATTATCAGGAAAGCCGGGAGTACATAGACAAAATCACCCGGGAAATTCCCAGTGTCCTGGGACTGGATCATATGCGTGAGCTGATGAAACGTCTTGGAAATCCACAGGATGATCTGAAATATGTGCATGTAGCCGGTACCAATGGCAAGGGTTCTGTCATTGCTTTTTTGTATTCTGTTTTATCAGGTGCAGGATATCACATTGGAAGATATGTTTCGCCTACCCTGTATTCTTACAGAGGCAGGATGGAAGTTTCGGGAAGCAGGATCAGCAGAGAGGACTTTGCTGCTTATATCACACAGGTGTCTGATGTTATTGCTGCTATGACAAAGGATGGTTATCCCCATCCCACTGCATTTGAAATAGAGACTGCGGTGGCATTTCTGTTCTTTAAAAAAGAGAATTGTGATCTCGTTTTGCTGGAAGTGGGAATGGGCGGAAATCTGGACGCCACAAATATTATTAAGAATACGCTGCTGGCAGTGCTGGTATCAATCAGTATGGATCATATGTCTTTTCTTGGAAATACTCTGGCACAGATCGCAGAGAAGAAAGCCGGGATCATCAAAGATGGCTGCAGAGTGGTGACTGCCAGACAGAGGCCGGAAGCAATGCAGGTGATCGAGAGAATCAGCAGAGAACATGGTGCAAAATGTACCATAGCAGATGCTTCTGAGGCAGAGGTGCTAAAGGAAAGCTGCCTTGGACAGACAATCCGGTACATGGGTGAAGAGTATGAGATTCCGCTGGCAGGTGTTTATCAGAAGGAAAATGCAGTAGTTGCACTGAATGCTTTAAAAGTATTGGATGAGCTGGGCTTTTCCACCGCTGCGGAGCAGAAAAAAGAAGGGCTTCGCACAGTAAACTGGAACGGACGGTTTACAGTTATCTGTAAAAAACCGCTGTTTGTGGTAGACGGGGCTCATAATCCTGCTGCTGCGGATATGATGGCAGCTTCAATAGAGCATTATTTTAAGGGAAAACGGATCATCTATATTATGGGAGTGTTTGCAGATAAGGATTACAGAAGTGTGATTCAGAAAACTGCGCACTTTGCAGACCGGATACTTACGATCCAGACTCCGGATAATGTAAGGGCGCTGCCTGCCGGAGAGCTGGCGAAGACTGTCAGTGAATACAATCCCAATGTACAGGCAATGGATACGATTAAAGATGCAGTGGAGGAGGCTTTTTCACTTGCCGGGGAACAGGATGTGATCATTGCCTTTGGTTCTCTTTCCTTTATCGGAGAGATGACTGATATTGTAGAGAATTTGTGAAAGTAAAAAGGTACAACATAAATGATAGATTTACAGGAATGCAGAAATGAAATAGATAAGATCGACAGCGATATCATACGTCTTTTTGAACAGAGAATGAAGGTGTGTGAGGATGTTGCAGAATATAAGATACGAACAGGAAAGAAGGTTCTGGATCCGGAAAGAGAGAGACAGAAGCTGGAGGTCCTGAGAGGTAAGGCACATGGAGAATTTAATCAGCTTGGTGCGCAGGAGCTTTTTCAGCAGATCATGGCGATCAGCCGTAAGAGACAGTATCAGCTTCTCACAGAGCATGGAATCGAGGATGATGAGAAGCTGGAAATGGTAGATGCACTTCCGTTGAAAGATGTAAGAGTTGTCTTTCAGGGTGTGGAAGGTGCATACAGTTATGCTGCAATGAGGGAATATTTCCAGGACGATATTGAGAGCTTTCATGTAAAAACCTGGCGCGATGCAATGGAAGCAGTTGTGGAGGGAAGAGCAGACTATGCGGTACTTCCCATTGAGAATACAACTGCCGGTATTGTTGCTGATATTTATGATCTTCTTACAGAGTATGAGCTGAGTATTGTAGGAGAACAGATTATCCGTCCGGAGCATGTACTTCTGGGACTGCCGGATGCTGAACTGGAGGATATCAGACAGGTATGTTCTCATCCTCAGGCGCTTTCCCAGTGTGGAAAATATCTGGAATCTCATCCGGACTGGAAGAAGAAAGAGATGGAAAATACTGCCGGTTCTGCCAAGAAGATAAAAGAAGACAATGACAAGACGCAGGCTGCTATTGCCAGCAGACAGGCAGGAGAACTTTACGGACTGAAGATCCTGGCTGAGAATATCTGCTATAACGGACAGAATGCCACACGTTTTGTGATCGTGAGTAAGAAACCAATCTATGTGAAGGATGCACATAAGATCAGTATTTTCTTTGAACTGCATCATGAGAGCGGAACTCTTTACAATATGCTGTCTCACATTATTTATAATGGACTGAATATGACGAAGATAGAATCCCGCCCGATCACAGGGAAGAACTGGCAGTACCGTTTTTTTGTTGATTTCGAGGGAAATTTAAAGGACAGTGCAGTGAAGAATGCCCTGAGAGGAATTGAGGCAGAAGCTGACAGAATGAGAATTTTGGGAAATTATTAAAAATCATTTCCACAATCTGCACGTCCCACTTTGCGGCATATTTTGCGTAAAGCATTTTTCAAACACACTCTGGTACATCGTTTTCGAAATAATTATACCACTCACAGCAGAACAATAAGATAAAACAACAAGGTAAGAAGGAAGTAATAAAAATGGCTAGATTAAATGAATGCATCTTATACCGTAACTTTGAACATGGAGAAATCCTTGATAAAATGGCAGAACTGATGAATGCCTGGGAACAGAAAGCACCTGATCTGAAAGAAAAGGAAGGGCTGTTCTTTGAGTGTGCCAACGGACTGGTGGAAACTGCCGGCGCTTATGGATTTTCCGGAAATTTATGGCACTGTTATCTGACATTTCTTCTGGTAAATAATGAAAATGCATTCAGTACAGCCTGTGAGATCAGAGGGGCTGTCAACGGAAGTATTAATGAACTGGCACTGAATGATTTCGGTGTGTTTAAAGAACTGTATGATTTTGACCTGACTGTACTGGATGAGGCATTTGGAATTTCCTGCTGTAAGGTTCTCGGTGATTATACCAACACCGGAAGTAACAGCAAGATGTTTAATTCCCGTATCAGAGACCGTATCTGTGATCTGAGCAAAACGCTGGCAGCAGCGGAGTCCACAGAGGAATTCATGAAGGATATGGTACAGTTTTATAAGGATTTTGGTGTGGGTAAGCTGGGATTACATAAGGCTTTTCGTGTAGGCCATGATGAGAATGATAATGTGGAGATCCAGCCGATCACAAGGATCGCTCATGTGAAACTGGAAGACCTGGTCGGATATGAAATCCCGAAGCAGAAACTGATCGAGAATACAGAAGCTTTCGTAAGAGGCAGAAAGGCAAACAACTGTCTGCTTTTTGGTGATGCGGGTACAGGTAAATCCTCAAGTATCAAGGGAATCCTGAACCGTTATTATGATGAGGGACTTCGTATTATCGAGGTGTATAAGCATCAGTTTCAGGATCTGAATGATGTGATCGCCCAGATCAAGAACAGAAACTATAAATTCATTATCTATATGGATGATCTGTCATTCGAGGAATTTGAAATCGAATATAAATATCTGAAGGCAGTGATCGAGGGTGGTCTGGAGAAGAAGCCGGACAATATCCTGATCTATGCAACAAGTAACAGAAGACATCTGGTAAGAGAGAAATCCAGTGACAAGCTGGAGATCATGGATGATGACGATCTGCATTCCTCCGATACAGTGCAGGAGAAGCTTTCACTGGTTTATCGTTTTGGTGTCCGTATTTATTATGGTGCACCGAGCAAAAAAGAATTCCAGACAATTGTGAAAGCTCTCGCAGAGAGAAACGGAATTACCATGCCGGAGGACGAACTGTTTCTGGAAGCAAATAAGTGGGAGCTTTCCCATGGAGGACTTACAGGACGAACTGCACAGCAGTTTATCGACCATCTGCTGGGTGTGGAGAAGGAATAAAAAAGCAAATAGATGAATGGTAAAGGGGGAACGCATATGGCAGTCATGACATTTGCAGCCATTGATATCGGATCTTATGAAGTCAGCATGAAGATCTTTGAGATGTCAAAAAGAATTGGTTTTCGTGAACTGAATGATGTCAGATACAGTCTGGAAATCGGAAAGGGTGTCTATTCTGACGGAAAGATCGATTCAGAAATGCTGAATGTTTTATGTGAGGTGCTGAACGACTTTAAGAGGCTGATGCAGGACTTTGGGGTGGAAGAGTATCGTGCCTGCGGCACCAGTGCATTCAGAGAACTTGTGAATCCGCTGCTGATCATTGAACAGATCTATCAGCGTACAGGAATGAAAATAGAAATATTAAGCAGTGCAGAACAGCATTTCCTTGGGTACAAATCAATTGCTGCTATAGAAAAGGGATTCAAAAAGATGATCCAGAAAGGCACCGCGATCCTGGATGTGGGCGGCGGCAGCCTTCAGGTTTCCCTCTTTGACAAAGATGCGCTGGTCACTACCCAGGGACTTAAAATGGGAAGTTTAAGAATCCGACAGCGTCTGCAGGAACTGGAGAAAACAACCATTCATTATGACAAGCTGGTTGAGGAATTTATCCGAAATGACCTGATGAGCTTCCAGCGTCTATATCTGAAAGACAAGGATATCAAGAATGTGATCCTGATGGGAGATTTCATCACAGATATGATCTTCCAGGAGGAAATGGAAGATAAGATCATTACAAGGGAAGAATTTATGAAACGCTATGAGGATACGGTAGGAAAATCTGTTGATCTGCTGGCTCAGGAAATGGAGATCGATCCGGAGTATGCGTCCCTTGTAGTGCCGACTATGGTAGTGTGCAGAAACTTTATCGATATTTTTAACGCAGAATCTCTCTGGGCTCCGGGTGTTTCTCTGTTGGATGGAATTGCCTATGATTTTGCAGAGAAAAAGAAATTTATCAAGAGTGTGCATAATTTCGAGAATGATATTCTGGTTACTTCAAAGAATATCGCGAAACGCTATTCCAGCAGTAAGAGTCACATTCAGGGAACGATGAATCTCTGCCTGAATATTTTTGACAGCATGAAGAAAGTTCATGGCATGGGTTCAAGAGAACGTCTGTTACTGCAGATCGCGGCACTGCTCCATGACTGCGGCAAATATATCAGCATGGAAAATGTTTCTGAGTGTTCTTATCAGATCATTATGTCCACAGATATTATCGGTCTGTCCTCTCTGGAACGCCAGATGATCGCGTGTGCGGTCAGATTCAATAATTCTGCGTTTGTTCACTACGATGAACTTTACAGTATGGGAATAGCGATTGACAGAGAGAGCTATATCAAGGTAGCAAAGATGACTGCGATCCTTCGTCTGGCAAATGCCATGGACAGAAGCCATTATCAGAAAGTAAAAGGGATCAAGACAGCGCTCAAGGACAGAGAACTGCAGATGATCGTGGATTCCGCACAGGATATTTCCCTGGAACTAGGACTGCTGAAAGATAAAGTCGCATTTTTTGAAGAAGTATTTGGCATTCGTTTGGTTCTCAGGCGTAAGGGCAGAGCATAAAGGAGGATGAACTTATGGATCTTGGAAAATTTGAAAAAAAAGAGTATTTCGTAAACCGTGAGCTGAGCTGGCTCAAATTTGACGAGCGTGTTCTGAGTGAAGCAAGAGATAAAAATCTTCCTTTATTTGACAGACTGAAGTTCCTGAGCATTACCGCATCCAATCTGGATGAATTCTTTATGGTGCGTGTGGCGTCTCTTAAGGATCAGGTGCATGCAGGATATCATAAAACAGACATTGCAGGAATGACAGCCAAGGAACAGTTAAAAGAAATCAGTGTCCGTACCCATGAACTGGTTCATGTACAGTATAATACTCTGAACCGTTCTCTGATCCCTGCGCTTGAGAAAGCAGGAATGCACCTGGTGGCAGCCCATGAGAATCTTACAGAAGCACAGAGTGCATTTGTAGACAGATACTTTGAGGATAATGTATATCCGGTACTTACACCGATGGCAATGGACTCTTCCAGACCGTTTCCACTGATCAGAAATAAAACATTGAATATCGGCGCTCTGATCTCCAAGAAGGAGAAGAGTGATAAACTCAACAAGAAAGATAAAGCAGGAGAGCTTTTGTTTGCTACAGTGCAGGTTCCGTCTGTGCTTCCAAGGGTGGTGCAGATTCCGTCAAAGAAGGATGGAGATACCACAGTGATCCTGCTGGAAGAGATTATTGAAAGAAATATTGACAAACTTTTCCTGAGTTATGATGTGATATGTGCCCATCCTTACCGTATTATGCGTAATGCGGATCTTACCATCGATGAAGATGAGGCAGAGGATCTGCTGGTGGAGATCCAGCGCCAGTTAAAGAAACGTCAGTGGGGTGAGGTTATCCGTCTGGAAGTAGAGGATAAGATGGATGAACGCTTGCTGAAGATTCTGAAGACGGAATTTGACATCAAAGAGGCAGATGTTTTTGAGATAAACGGACCTCTGGATCTTACCATGCTGATGAAAGTATATGGTGCGGATGGCTTTGACGCTTACAAGACACCGAGATATCAGCCGGCACCTGTACCGGAATTTCAGAATGAGAAGGATATTTTCCAGGTGATACGTGAGGGCGATGTATTCTTGCATCATCCTTATATGAGCTTTGATCCTGTTGTAAATTTCGTGCGTCAGGCAGCAAAAGATCCGGATGTTCTGGCTATTAAACAGACTCTGTATCGTGTCAGCGGCAATTCACCGATCATTGCTGCCCTTGCGCAGGCAGCAGAAAACGGCAAACAGGTTTCCGTACTGGTAGAGCTGAAAGCACGTTTTGATGAAGAAAATAATATTGTATGGGCGAAGAAGCTGGAGAAGGCAGGATGTCATGTAATTTATGGTCTGGTAGGCCTTAAGACACACAGCAAGATCACACTGGTTGTGCGCAGGGAAGAGACAGGAATCCGCCGTTATGTGCATCTGGCAACCGGAAACTACAATGATTCCACTGCCAAACTCTATACAGACTGCGGTATCTTTACCTGCGATGAACGTTTTGGTGAAGATGCAACAGCAGTATTTAACATGCTCTCCGGATATTCTGAACCGAAAAGCTGGAATAAGCTGATCGTAGCACCAATCTGGATGAAGGACAGGTTCTTAAGCCTGATTGAACGTGAGGCAGAGAATGCGAAGAAAGGACTTCCGGCGTTGATCCGCGCAAAGATGAATTCCCTCTGTGATCCGAAGATTATTGCAGGATTGTATTATGCATCTTCCTGCGGAGTTCAGGTGGAGCTTCTGGTAAGGGGGATCTGCTGTCTGAAAGTAGGAGTGCCGGGAATCAGTGAGAATATTCATGTCCGTTCTATTGTAGGGGAATTTCTGGAGCATAGCCGTATTTTCTATTTTGAAAACGGCGGAAACCCGGAAATCTATATGGGAAGTGCGGACTGGATGCCGCGTAACCTTGACCGTAGGGTAGAGATTGTTTTCCCTGTGGAAGATGAGAAGATTAAGAAAGAGCTGGAACACGTACTTGATCTGGAGTTTAAGGATAATGTAAAAGCTCATATCCTGCAGTCGGATGGAACTTATGTGAAGCCGGATAAACGAGGCAAAGCCCAGATTAACTCTCAGATGGAATTCTGTATTGAGGCAACTGAGAAAGCTGCACTTCATAAACACGAAGAAAAGAAATCCCGCATATTCATTCCGGCAGAGCCTGCGGAGGATATAGAGGAATAAGAAACAGTCAGAAACAGAAATAAATAACTGGGAAATGCCATGGAAAGCGGTGGAGCTGCCATGGCATTTCTTCTTTGGGACAAAAAAATAAAAATTTTTTTGTGGCAAAAACCGCATAAATACAGGGCTTTTTGAACGAAAAATTCGAGAAAAATAAAAAAATTGAAATTTTTTTAAAAAAGTACTTGCATTTTAGAAAAAGATGGTGTATATTAAACGAGTCGACAGCGAAGAGCAAACGACAGATAAACAAATGGCCAGTTGGTCAAGGGGTTAAGACGTCGCCCTCTCACGGCGAAAACACGGGTTCGATTCCCGTACTGGCTGCTACAAAATAGTGAGAATTTAACCAGAGCTTAGGCTCTGGTTATTTTTTTGTCAGGGATTTCTCCTGACATGTTGTATGTCTTCGCAGACAAAAATGATTCACGAACCTGGAGCTTTCATCTGACAATAGAGGAGTAATACTTGGAAAGGAAGAATGATATGGTCACTGATGAAGAACTTTATGGGCAATATCTGTGCGGTGATGAGACAGGACTTGAACTATTAATAAAAAAATACGGCGACCCGCTGACCTTATACATCGATGGTTATCTGCATGACGTCCATGAAGCGGAGGATTTAATGATGGAAACCTTTTCCTGGCTGTTTACGAAAAAGCCCCGCATCCGGGACGGATGTTTTAAGGCTTACCTCTATAAAGCAGCGCGGCACATGGCTTTGCGCCACAAAAGCAGACGGCGGATTTTCTTCAGTCTTGACGACCTGGCCAGAGAACCGGAGGCACAAACGCTGGTGGAGGAGGTCGTCCGCACAAAAGAGCGAAACCAGATCCTGCATCTCTGCATGGACGAGTTAAATCCAGATTATCGGGAGGCTCTTTATCTGACCTATTTTGAGGGCATGAGCTATCAACAGGCAGCTAAGGTTATGGGGAAAAGTGTAAAGCAGATTACAAATATGGTGTACCGGGGGAAAGAGCGTTTACGCGGATTATTGAAACGGGAGGGTATTGCAAATGCTGAAAGATGAGGAACGGATTGCTGAGGTAAAACGGCGTATTGCAAAAAAAGAACAACAGCAGAGACTGCGGCGCAGACGGATTATCTCTGCTGTCTGTATAGCGGCATGTTTTGCAGTAATCGTTGGGGTTTCATTTGCCATGTCCGGTATTGTCGGACAGATCGAACCCGGTACTTCTTCAGACTTTGAAACTGCGGCAACAATTTTGGGCGGCAGCACCGCATGGGGATATATAGTGATCGGACTGTTGGCTTTTGTTCTCGGCGCGTGCGTGACTATTCTGTGTTTTCGCATCCATCAGCTGAACAAAGAGGAGCAGACGGAGAAACAAAAGGAGGACAATGGGGATGGAGCTGATCAGTAACCTTTTTCAATTCGCTGTTACCCTGTTGGGCTTTTGTATGAGTGGTATTCGGTATCTGAAAGATCGAAAACAGATATATTTCCTGCTGACCTGCTTTTACGGCTGCTTTGCCCTTGGCTCTCTTTACTGGACGCTGTATCTGCTTTTGTTTTCTGAAACGCCGCAGGTCTTTTATGTGTCAGAGTTCGGCTGGATAGCCAGCGTGATTTTCCTTTATCTTTTGCAATACACCCTTTCCTCTGCAGAGGAAAGAGACTTTTCGACACGGAAATCTCTGATAGCTCCTCTGATCGGCGTTCCGCTTTGTGTATTTTACTGTACTTTTGGGGATGTTCTCTCCAATCTACTCTGGTGTGGCATGATGATCGTTGTTTCTTATCATTCTATCCGGGGTCTTGCTTATGCGCAGATACAGACAGGAACAGCGTGTAAGATGCGGTATTTTCACATTGAGGTGCTGTGCTATGTGGCGGTGGAGTATGCTCTTTGGATCTCCGGCTGTCTGTGGCCGGGTTATTCCATTTCCGCTCCCTATTGCTGGCTTGATCTCCTGCTTACAGGCTGCCTGTTTGCACTGCTGCCAGCCACAGGAAAGGCGGTGCAGACATGACATATATTGAAAACGTATTTCTTTGCATGGCCTCGCCCCTGCTGATCGCTGCTCTGTGTATGGGAAAGCGGCAGAGAAAATTCTTTCTGTTCTGCTTTGCCGGGATGGGTGTCTGTCTACTTTCCGCATACATCAACACCTTTTTCGCTGCACTTTATAAAGCGGACACCTTTGCAGCTACCACAGAGATCGCCCCGGTGGTGGAGGAAGTGATGAAACTTCTGCCATTGCTCTTTTATCTGCTGATATTTGAGCCGAAAGCGGAGCAGATCAAAAATGCCGCTGTGATCACAGCCCTTTCCTTTGCCACATTTGAAAACATCTGCTATCTGATCCAAAACGGAGCCGGTCATTTTTCTTTTATTTTCTTCCGGGGTATTGGGACAGGAGCCATGCATGTGATCTGTGGGGCCATTGTCGGCGGTGGACTTGCATATGTGTGGCAGAGAACATGGCTGAAGATTGCCGGAACCTGCGGTCTGCTGGGAGCAGCAATCACCTTTCACGCAATTTATAATCTTCTGATCGCCTATGGCAGTGCAGCACAGTATATTGCTTATCTGCTGCCTGTACTGATCCTGGCAGCGGGAAAACTGATTTTCCGCAGTTCGATACAATAATATAACCTTTTTTTCTCTTTTGGGAGCTGTTTCGGCAGCTCTCAAATTTTTTTGAAAAAATTTGATTTTCAGGTGAGAGTTTTTCGCTTTTTTTGTACCTATATAAGTGAAAGGACTTTTAAGACTGTTTTTGTGGAAGGAGGTTGGAAGGCATGTACGATACAGAAAAGCGTATCGAATTGGTAAAAAAGCGAATGTATGAATACCACCGCCGCCAGGAGCGGCGCACAGTCTGCCGTCTGTCCGTTCTGTGTACCATGCTGTTCCTGTCCCTCGTGGGGGCAATGGGGATTATGCAAAGCCAACCAATAAACGCCACGGGAATGTACGGCACAATTCTGCTGCATGAAGGAGTAGGTGGTTATGTTTTGGTGGCTGTCATTTCCTTTACTGTGGCAGTCGTGATTACCGCATTATGCATCAAATTCAGAAAAAGAGGACAAAAGAGTCAAGACGCAGAAGATCATGTATAGGTAATTGCGAAACAAGTTCGCAATCCTGACTAAAAAGCGGTAAGAATCCTGCAACGCAGGATTCTTAAGATGAAAAATAGGTACTTCTAAATTTGAACATGACT
>OGPX01001899.1_pt1 | contig 13004 bp, 9 predicted proteins | sample 1553101 | NCBI WGS metagenome assembly OGPX01 (sample SAMEA2579964, study PRJEB22360) | human gut metagenome | biome: human gut; feature: human-associated habitat; material: faeces | place: Denmark | collected 2008/2010
CTTTCATATATTTTCCTTTCTCAATTACCTTAACTATTACTTTATTATACACTACATTATTTATAAATGCAAGGAATATTGAAAATTTAAAATTATTTATTTTGGTATAAATCCAAATTGCAAAAGAATATTTACATAATAGCAATAATATTTACATTTTCTGATATTGACATTTTAGAAACAGAGGAATATAATAAGACTAAAGTTAATACGATAAATCCTATGAGCAAAAGTAAGTAGTTTGATGCAAAAGGTCACAGAGAGTCAGCGGTAGGTGTGAGCTGATACATTTTCTTCAGATGAATGGATTTGTGAGGAGCGGTGTGAAAGTTTATTCGAGTATCACTCGCCGTGATTCCTGCGTTAAAGGACAGGATATTGATTTCTGCCAGTCAGAATGCGTATCTGTGAGCCGATAATTTATTATCGGGAAATTGGGTGGCACCACGGTTCTATCGTCCCATAACTAGATGTTATGTGTGATGACAGGACTTTTTTTATTGTCAATTTTACGACAAAAAAGCATTTAGGAGGAATATTTATGCTGTACCCTGCTATTGAACAAGTAAAGGAACTTTTTGAAAACTACAAGACTGTGCCTGTATTCTATGAGCTTCTCATGGATTCATGTACGCCAATACAACTTTTTAACTGTCTGCACGAGGCGTATGATGATTGTTTCATTCTTGAATCTGTAGATAATAAAGACCAGTGGGGCAGATATTCATATGTGGGCATTGATCCTAAATGCGAATATATTCTTGACAAGCACGTTGTTACTGTTAAAGAGAAAGGCAAGGCTGATGAAACGGTAAAAGTCGATGATCCTATCGCTTTCTTTTCCGAGATAATCGAAGGCCACAAGTCACCGAGATTTAATAATTATCCAAAGCTCACAGGTGGTCTAATAGGATTTTTCGCTTATGATATGATAAGATACTTTGAGAAAACACTGTGCAACCCACCTGAGGACGATCTTAAGCTTCCTGACGCTGACCTGCACCTTTTTGAAAAGATCGTTGCTTACGATCACCTTTCAAACAAGGCTGTAATAATCCTCAACATCAATAAGAGCGATGATCTTGAAACTAAATACAAAGAATGTGAAAAGATATGCAACGAAGTAGTTGAAACTCTTAGAAATTACAAGCCTGTTATGAAAACTCCAAAGACAATGGAGGACAACATCACAGTAAAATCCAACATCACAAAGGAACATTATCTTGCAAACGTTGAAAAGGCTAAGGAATACATCAAAGAGGGCGACATCTTCCAGATAGTTCCGTCACAGAGATTTGAGATAGACAATCCGCCTGACAGCTTTGACGTTTACAGAATGCTCCGCTCCACTAATCCGTCACCTTACCTTTACTACTTTAAGCACAATGATTATGCTGTTGCAGGCGCTTCACCTGAAATGCTGGTATCAGTAGAAAACAGAACAGTAGTAACAAGACCAATTGCAGGCACTATCAAGCGTGGAGCGACCTACGACGAAGATATCCGCAATGAACAACAGCTTCTCAACGATCCAAAGGAAAGAGCTGAACACACAATGCTCGTTGACCTTGGAAGAAACGACATAGGAAAGGTTTCTGAGTTCGGCTCTGTAACTGTTACAGACATGATGATAGTTGAAAGATATTCAAAGGTGATGCACCTTGTATCTAATGTAAAGGGTACACTGAGAGAAGATAAGAAACCTCTTGACGCACTTATGGCAGTTCTTCCTGCTGGCACTCTTTCAGGCGCACCGAAGGTAAGAGCAATGGAGATAATTGACGAGCTTGAAACAACAAAAAGAGGCCTTTATGGCGGAACAGTTGGTTATCTTGCATTTGACGGTTCGCTGGATACTTGTATCGCTATAAGAACAGTGCTTTTCAAAAATAACAAGGCTTATATCCAAGCAGGAGGCGGAGTTGTCGCAGACTCAGTTCCTGAGAACGAATATCAGGAGTCATGCAACAAGGCAATGGCTGTTATAAATGCAATAAAAGAAGCAAGCAAATTATAATTTAAAAGGAGTTAATAACATGAGCAATAATATTATTCTTACAGGCGACAGACCAACAGGATCACTTCATCTTGGTCATTATGTAGGTTCTCTCAGAAAAAGAGTTGAACTTCAAAACACAGGAAAATTTGATCAGTTCGTTATGATAGCCGATCTTCAGGCACTTACAGATAACGCTGACAATCCTGAGAAGATAAGACAAAACATTCTCGAGGTAATGCTTGACTATCTTGCGGTAGGGCTTGAGCCTGACAAGACAACATTCTTCGTTCAGTCACATATCCCAGCACTTTATGAGCTTCCAATGTACTATTCAAACCTCGTTACAATGTCAAGACTTGAAAGAAACCCTACTATCAAGTCTGAGATAAAAATGAGAAACTTTGAAAGAAACCTTCCTGTTGGCTTTATGACATATCCTATCAGCCAGGCAGCAGACATCACAGCGTTCAAGGCTAAATACGTTCCTGTTGGCGAAGATCAGCTTCCAATGCTGGAACAGGCAAGAGAGATAGTAAACAGCTTCAACAGAATTTATAAGTGCGATATACTTGTTGAGCCTGAGGCTGTTCTCCCAGACAACGCAAGCTGCAACAGACTTGTTGGTACAGACGGCAACACAAAGATGAGCAAATCTCTTGGCAACTGCATTTACCTTAAAGACGATGAAAAAACGCTGAAAAACAAGATAATGTCAATGTACACTGACCCTACACACATCAATGTAAGCGACCCCGGTCACACAGAGGGCAATCCAGTATTTATCTATCTTGACGCATTCAGCAAGGACGAAGATTTTGCTAAATACTTCCCTGACTATAAGAACCTCGCAGAGATGAAAGAACATTATGAGCGTGGCGGCCTTGGCGATATGAAATGTAAGAAGTTTCTTAACAACGTTATGCAAGAATTTCTCGCACCTATCAGAGCAAGACGTGAGGAATATGAGAAAGACAAAGAGCAGCTCATAGAGATACTTAAAAAAGGCACACAACGTGCAATAGAGGTTTCAAACGAAACTGTTTCAGAAATAAGGAATGCTATCGGCATAAACTACTTCAACGACAAAACTTTCATTGATAAGTTTGTACTGTAAAGGAAGATTACTATGATTTTACTTATTGACAACTATGACAGCTTTACCTACAATCTTTATCAGGCTGTAGGCGTACTCACAAAAGACATTGCAGTAGCAAGAAATGATGAGATAACCATAGATGAGATCGAAAAAATGTCACCTGCGGCTATCATCATCTCCCCTGGTCCTGGTTATCCAAAGGACGCAGGAATTTCCGAAGAGGTCATAAAGACATTCAGTGGCAGGATCCCTATACTTGGCGTTTGTCTGGGACACCAGGCGATAGCCGAAGCATTCGGTGGAAAGATAGTTCACGCAAAGCAGCAGCTTCACGGCAAGCAGACAGATATCAATCTTAACACTGCAAACCCACTTTTCAGCGGTCTGAAAAGCACAATAAAAGCCGCAAGATATCACTCACTTGTTGTTGACAGCATTTCACTTCCTACCTGCCTGTCTGTTATTGCAACTGACGATAAAGCTCAGATAATGGCAATAAGACACAGAGAACACCCGACCTACGGCGTTCAGTTCCACCCTGAGTCAGTTCTCACTGGCGAAGTTGGAAACATGATAATCGAAAACTTCCTGAACGATATCGCAGGCATAAAGACCACAAAAACAAAGTCTGCAGCTCTTCCTGACAGCGAAAGAGTTGAGCTTAAAAAATATCTCAAAATTGTATGTGATGGAAAGTCACTAACTGAGGACGAAGCTTATAAAGCAATGGATATCATCATGAGCGACAGAGCTTCTAATGCTCAGATCGCTTGCCTGCTCACAGCTCTGAGAATGAAAGGTGAGACTATTGACGAGATAACAGGCTTTGCAAAGGTAATGAGAGAAAAAATGTCAAAGGTCAATGTCAAGGGTACTCTTGATATAGTTGGCACAGGTGGAGATCTTTCAAACAGCTTCAACATTTCCACAACCTCTTCATTCGTAATTGCGGCAGCAGGACAGAAAGTCGCAAAGCACGGCAACAGAAGCGTTTCTTCAAAGAGCGGTGCGGCTGATGTTCTCGAGGCTCTTGGAGTTAAAATTCAGTCAACACATGAACAGGCTGAAAAGTCCCTTGACGAGATCGGTCTTTCATTCCTGTTTGCACAGTCATATCACTCAGCAATGAGATTTGTAGGACCTACAAGAGCGCAGATAGGTGTAAGAACTGTTTTCAACATTCTCGGACCTCTCGCAAATCCTGCAAAAGCAGACTTCATGATACTTGGCACATATGACCCTGATCTGCTTGAACCTATGGCTAAGGTGCTTATGAACCTAGGCATAAAAAGAGCAATGCTCGTTTACGGCAATGACAGGCTTGACGAAGTTTCTATATCAGCTCCTACAACTATTTGTGAGATAAATGGTGGAAAGCTTATCAAGTATGAGATAAAGCCTGAGGACTTCGGTCTTAAAAGAGGCAAGCTTGCTGACATCGTTGGCGAGGACGGAAAGGGCAATGCCATTATCACAAGAGGTATACTCGATGGCACTATCAAGGGTGCAAAGAGAGATATCGTTCTTCTCAACTCAGGCTGTGCACTTTATATCTGCGACAAATGCGACAGCATCGAAGAGGGCGTAAAGACTGCAGCTGAAATGATAGACAGCGGAAAGGCTCTTAAAAAGCTTGAAGAACTTGTTGAACTTACTAACAGAGGATAAAAAATGATACTTGACAATATCTGCGACAAAAGAAAAGAACAGCTTGAAAGAGATATATCAATAATTTCAAGACAAGATATCAAATACATGGCAGCCGAAAAAGAGTATCAGACAGTTTCCTTTTCAAAATCTATCAAGCGTGACACCCTCTCTGTCATAAGCGAGGTAAAGAAAGCCTCGCCGTCAAAGGGACTTATCTGCCCTGATTTTGACCCAGTGAAAACTGCCTGCGAGTATGAGAAAAACGGTGCGAACGCTATTTCCTGTCTCACTGAAGAGCATTATTTTCAAGGCTCTGCGGAATATCTCAAAGCAATAAGAGCGGCTGTGAATCTGCCTATACTCCGCAAGGACTTCGTTATCGACGAATATCAGCTCTACGAGGCAAGAGCCTTAGGTGCTGATGCAGTGCTGCTTATTTCGGCAATACTCAGCGAGGATCAGATGAAAGAATATTCTGATATTGCTCATGAGCTTGGACTTGAATGTCTTGTAGAGGTGCACAACGAGGAAGAGTATAAAAAGACGCTTGGTTTTAAGCCTGATATGCTTGGCATAAACAACAGAAATCTTTACACTTTTGACGTTGACCTTGAAACCACGGGCAGGCTCAGCAATATAGTAGGCGACCATGCAGTGCTTGTTTCAGAGAGCGGTATAAAAACAAATGCCGATATGAAAAAGGTACGCAGCCTTGGTGCAGACGCTGTGCTTATAGGTGAAACGCTTATGAGAATATCGGTACAACTCTCCATGAACTGAGAGAGGGCGTATAAATGACAAAAATCAAGATATGTGGTATGCGCCGTGTGGACGATATTCTTTATGTGAACACATACCACCCTGATTATGCAGGCTTTATACTGTCTGAGGGTTTTAAACGCACTGTAGACATTGACACATTCTACGATCTTGAACTTCTTCTTAATAAGGAAATCAAACGAGTGGGCGTTTTTGTAAACGAGCCTATAGAGAATATTCTGAAAAGCTTTGCACAGAAGCTTGATGTTATCCAGCTTCACGGTGAGGAAAACGCAGAGTATATTGATAAGCTCCGTGAAAACTGCGACTGTGAGATATGGAAAGCCGTTCGTGCAAAATGTGCTGATGATATCGTAAAAGCTGATGCACTTCCCGTTCACAAACTGCTTATAGACAGCTTTTCAACAGGCAGCTACGGTGGGACTGGCAAGCATGTTGACCTTGATATATTTTCACAGGTAAACATATCAAAGCCGTTTTTCCTTGCAGGTGGACTGAACGAGGATAACATCTGCTCTGCTATGGAAAAGGTACAACCTTATGGCGTTGACTTTTCAAGTTCAGTGGAAACCGATGGCTTTAAGGACGAAAACAAGATAAAAAGGATAGTTGAAACTATCAGAAATAATACCGAAAGAAGGATATAAATGAGTAAAATTGGACGATTTGGCGAATTTGGCGGACAATATATTCCTGAAACTGTCATGACTGCTGTTCACGAGCTTGAAAAAGCTTACGATAAATACAAAGACGATCCTGAGTTCAACAAAGAGCTTCAGGAGCTTTACCACAATTATGCAGGCAGACCGTCAATGCTTTATTATGCAGAAAAGATGACCAAAGATCTTGGCGGAGCTAAAATATACATCAAACGTGAGGATCTTAACCACACAGGTTCTCACAAAATAAACAACGTTCTGGGTCAGATACTTTTGGCAAAGAAAATGGGCAAGAAGCGCATAATCGCTGAGACTGGTGCAGGTCAGCACGGCGTTGCCACTGCTACAGTATGTGCTCTTATGGGTCTTGAATGCGAGGTCTATATGGGCGAAACAGATATGAAAAGACAATCCCTTAACGTTTACAGAATGAATCTTCTTGGAGCAAAGGTAACAGGTGTTGCAAGCGGTACTGCTACACTGAAAGACGCTATCAATGAGGCTTTCAGAGATTGGGTATCAAATATCGACACAACTTACTACTGCATAGGCTCTGTAATGGGACCTCACCCTTATCCTACAATGGTAAGAGATTTCCAGAAGGTCATCAGTGCTGAAATAAAATCACAGCTTATGGAAAAGGAAGGCAGACTACCTGATTGCGTTGTTGCCTGCGTAGGCGGCGGCTCAAACGCTATGGGTGCGTTCTATAACTTTATCGAAGACAAGTCAGTCAAGCTTGTTGGTGCAGAAGCAGCAGGCAGAGGCATTGACACACCTGACCATGCGGCTACAGTTGCAAAAGGCTCACTTGGTATATTCCACGGCATGAAATCGCTTTTCTTGCAGAACGAATATGGTCAGATCGACCCTGTTTATTCTATCTCAGCAGGTCTTGACTACCCAGGTATCGGACCTGAGCACGCATATCTTAACTCTATAGGCAGAGCGCAGTATGTTGACATAACCGATGAAGAAGCAGTTTGTGCTTTTGAGTACCTTTCAAGAACAGAGGGTATAATCCCTGCTATCGAGTCATCACACGCAGTTGCCGCTGCGCTTAAGATTGCTCCTACAATGGATAAGGACTCAATACTTGTCATCAACCTTTCAGGAAGAGGCGACAAGGACGTTTACTCAATAGCAAGATACAGGGAGGTCGAGCTCAATGAAGAATAGGATAGACGCTTGCTTTGAAAAGCTTAAAGCAGAAAACAAAAAGGCGCTTGTGACATTTATCACCGCAGGCGACCCTGATATGGATACAACAGAAAAGTGCATTCTTGAAATGTATAAGAATGGTTCTGACATTATCGAGATCGGAGTGCCGTTCTCTGACCCTATCGCAGAGGGTGCGACTATCCAGAAAGCTTCTCTGCGTTCACTCAGTGGTGGAACAAATCTTGACAAGATATTTGACCTTGTGAAAAAGCTCCGCACACAGACTGACAAGCCTATGCTTCTGATGATGTATATAAACACTATCTTCAAGTTCGGTACAGCAAAGTTCTTTGAGCTTTGCAAAGAAACTCAGATAGACGGCGTCATCGTTCCAGATATGCCTTTTGAAGAACGTGAAGAGCTTGAGGGCGAAGCTGAGAAAAATGGTATCTACACTATCTTCCTCGTTGCACCGACTTCACACGAGCGTGTAAAAATGATAGCTGAAAAATCTAAAGGCTTTTTGTATGTTGTATCTTCACTGGGCGTTACTGGTATGCGTTCTGAGATAACAACTGATTTCAACGAGCTGCTTGCACCTATCCGAAACAACGATCACTGCCCTTGCTGCATAGGTTTCGGAATTTCAAATCCTGAGCAGGCAAAGAAAATGTCCCAATATGCTGACGGCGTTATCATGGGAAGTGCTGTTGTCAAGATAGTTGAGGAACACGGCAAAGACGCTCCTGAATATATTGGCAAGTTTATCAAATCTGTTCGTGAGGGTATGGACAACTAAACATAACAATAGCAAAGGCTCTGAGAAATGTATCTCTCAGAGCCATATTTTTATGCAAAAACAAGACCCCGATAAAATCGAAGTCTTGTAAAGTATTCTTATGAATTTTTCTTATTGAATGCAACAACAGCATCGTTGATAGTCTTAAGCTCGGCGTCAACAGTTGCGGAGTATGATTCTCTCAGCTCTGTCCATGAGAACTGTTTGCCATTTTCGTCAGCCTTGTTTGTATATTCATAAAGCTTTCTTGTTACGCAGTTGCCGTCCTCATTTGCGTTGTCGTCAGACATTGTTGATGAAATACCATAGCCGTAGTCAAACACCTGATTGTATTCAGAAGATGAGCAGTCAACGATCACCTGATACATATCCTCTGTCCAGTTAGGGTTAGCGTTGAGGAATTTCTCCTTGCCGTTTTCCTTATATGTTTCATCTGTGTTAGCCATTCTGCAACACTCATACCAGCACTTAACAGCCTCTTTAGCTGTTGAACCTCTTACCCACATATATGCCGTCATATCAGATGTCATGTACTTTTCATCAGTGTTAGGATCAGACGGAACAGGGACCACTCTCCAAGTGTCAGCGTCAGAAGGTCCGTTATTTCCTGTCATAGCCCATGTACCCATGCAGTAGAACAACAGATTGCCGTCTTTAAGCGCCTGCTTAGCATTGCCAAGCCAGTTGCCGTTTACAAGGTTGTTCTTACCTACCTGATAAAGCAGATCTTCTGCTCTTTCGATATCAGGGTCATTTATATTGTTTGTGAACTTCTCTCCGTCATAGTTTACCATTGTTTTACCGGTCTGCTGAATGACCTGTGTCTGGAACCAACCATTGATACCAAATCTCTCAACATCAGCAGGAGCATTTGAAACAAACTCCGACATCATGTCATACCAGTTATCCCAATTCCACTCGTTGTTCTGATAAAGCTCATATGGATCGTCAAGACCCTCAGCATCAATAACATCCTGATCATACATCATAAGCGTGCCGACCGTGAAGCTTATAGGAGCAACATAATGCTTGCCGCCCATAACGAACTTGTCAGCCGCTGTTTTCACATCAGCCCACAACGGATCGTCAAAGTTCACAATATCGTCAACCGGCTGATACATATCCTTAAGCACCTGTGCAGGGAAAGCCATCCACTCATACTTGAAGATATCAGGCACATTCTGCTGAGCCATGATAGCACTAGCGAGCTGGTCAAATTTTTCGCTATCAGTTACTCTTGTATATTCTACTTTACCACCCTTGTTGTTGAAAAGGGTCATCTCAACGGACTTATCCTCGCCCTTTTTCTCGTCAGGGTTAAGGTCATATGTACCCATCCAACGAATAGTTTTCTGAGCGTCGTCAGGGATAGCCTCTATTTCCTGTGTGTCCTCGACCTTAACTTTCTTTACTGTTGATACCTTTGAACTGCTGTCGCCTGTGGAGCCACAACCTGCAACTGCAAAAACAGATGTAAGCGCTACTGCCAATGCAAGAATCTTCTTGATCTTCATAAAATAATTGACCTCCAAATCAAATGATTTTCTGTCTTAACAACCAATGTTACACTACAATTATAAAGCTTAATGTCCTTTAAGTCAATTCTCATTTTATACAAAGACATTCAAGCCATTTGTATAATTTGAACATTTCAAAAGTAATAAATATTAAAATATTAAACCTCGAGAGGTACTTGAAAAAAAGAGAGAAATGTAGTATAATATGTTTTGCATAATAATCATCACAAAAACGGAGATAAATAAATGAAGAAAATAGAAATTTTCACTGACGGTGCTTGCTCTGGAAATCCTGGACCGGGTGGATATGGTGTTATACTAAGGTACAAAGGCACATCAAAAGAGCTTTGGGGCGGTGATCCTTCTACAACCAATAACCGCATGGAGCTAACCGCTGTTATCACTGCTCTTTCAGCACTGAAAGAGCCATGTGAGGTAGAGCTTTACAGCGACTCAAAGTATATAATCGACGCTGTTACAAAAGGCTGGGCAAAAAAATGGCGTGCAAACAACTGGGTGAAATCGGACAAGAAAAAGGCTCTAAACAGTGATCTGTGGGAAAAGCTTCTTGATCTGCTGGAGGTGCATAAGGTCAATTTCAACTGGGTAAAAGGCCATGCAGGACATCCGGAAAACGAACGTTGTGACGAACTTGCAGTCATGGGCTCAAAGAAATTCAGCAGAAGTTAAATTTCTGTTAAATTAACGAAATCACTTGCATTTTGTAGTAAATAAGTATATAATAAAATAGTAAATCTATATATGAAAGGTATGATTTAATTGGAAAAGAGATTTGTCTATGCAGATAACTCAGCTACGACTAGAGTATCTCAGAAAGCTCTTGACGCCGCTCTGCCTTATTTCACTGAGCTATACGGAAATCCGTCAAGTATATATTCTTTGGGAATGGAATGTGCAAAAGCCGTTCTTAAAGCAAGGGAACAGGTCGCAAACGCTCTTGGGGCGAAGGTCAACGAGATCTATTTCACTGCTGGTGGCTCTGAGTCTGACAACTGGGCTATAAGAGGCTGTGCACAGCTTGGAGAAAAAAAGGGCAAGAAGCATATCATCACAACTGCATTTGAACATCATGCAGTTCTGCACACTTGTCAGTATCTCGAAAAGCTTGGCTTTGAGGTAACATATCTTCCTGTAGGTGACAAGGGTCTTGTTACTGCACAGCAGGTCGAGGACGCTATCCGTGATGATACCTGCCTTGTTACAATAATGACAGCTAACAACGAGATCGGTACTATACAGCCTATCGCTGAGATCGGTGAAGTTTGCCACAAGCATGGCGTATGGTTCCATACTGACGCTGTTCAGGCTGTAGGAAATATTGACATCAATGTTAAAGATATGAACATTGATATGCTCTCACTTTCAGGACATAAGCTCCACGCTCCAAAGGGCGTTGGCGCACTTTATGTAAAAACAGGTATTAACCTTCCTAACCTTATCTACGGTGGAGCGCAGGAGAGAAATAAGCGTGCAGGTACCGAGAACGTACCTTCTATCGTGGCTCTCGGTGTTGCTATCACTGATGCTGTAAAGGATATCCCTGCAAAGAACGAGCGTGTTAGAAAGATGAGAGATAGACTTATAGAGGGTCTGCTCAAGATACCTGAGTCAAGACTTAATGGCGACACAGAACACAGACTTGCAGGAAACGTAAACATATCTGTTCGCGGAGTAGAGGGCGAGAGCCTGCTGCTTTCACTTGACCTTCAGGGAGTTGCAGCTTCATCAGGCTCAGCCTGCACAAGCGGATCACTTGACCCGTCACACGTTCTGCTTTCACTTGGTCTGCCACACGAAGTAGCACATGGCTCGCTCAGACTTTCTATCAATGACGAAAACACAGAGGAAGATGTTGATTATATTCTTGAGGTTCTTCCACCTATCGTAAAGCACCTGAGAAGTATGTCACCACTTTGGGAAAGAATTTGCAGAACTGAGAATATTCACGACTATACACTTGATTAGGAGGAATAAAAAATGATATACAGCGAAAAGGTAATGGATCATTTCGCACATCCGAGAAATGTCGGCGAGATTGAAGATGCTGACGGTGTCGGCGAGGTAGGAAACGCTAAGTGCGGAGATATTATGAAAATGTACATCAAGGTCAATGACGGCGTTATAACTGACGTTAAGTTCAAGACTTTTGGTTGCGGTGCGGCTGTTGCTACATCTTCTATCGCTACAGAAATGATAAAGGGTAAAAAGCTTGAGGAGGCTTTGAAACTTACAAACAAGGCGGTTGTTGAAGCTCTTGACGGTCTTCCACCAGCAAAGCTTCACTGCTCTGTTCTTGCGGAGGAAGCAATGAAAGCCGCTGTTTCTGACTACTATAAAAGACAGGGTATAGATCCAACTCCGTTCGTAGGTAAGCAGTCTGCTCCTGATTGTGAGAAGTGCAATGGCTGATAAAGTTCTTGTGGCAATGAGCGGCGGCGTTGACAGCTCTGTTTCGGTCAAGCTTCTTCTTGATGAGGGTTATGACGTGGCAGGGGCTACCATGCGGCTCTACAGCAATGAGGACATCGGTCTGGATAAAACAAGAACGTGCTGTTCTCTCAATGATGTAGAGGACGCACGTTTTGTTGCTTTTAAACTAGGCATTGATTTCCATGTATTTAATTTTTCTGATGATTTTAAGCACTATGTTATCGACAATTTTGTTGATACATATCTGGCAGGCGGCACGCCTAATCCGTGTATCGAGTGCAACAAACATCTGAAATTCGCAAAATTCTATGAGCGTGCAAAGCTGCTGGGCTTTGACCATATAGCTACAGGGCATTACGCTGCCAGAGAATATGACGGAAATTCAGGCAGGTGGCTTCTGAAACGCTCACCTGACAGGTCAAAGGATCAAAGTTATGTGCTTTACAGCATGACTCAGGAACAGCTTGCTCACACTCTCTTCCCCGTTGGCGAGATGCACAAGGACAAGATCCGTGATATCGCAGAAGAAAACAAGCTTATAAATGCAGACAAGCCTGACTCTCAGGACATCTGCTTTATCCCTGACGGTGATTACGCAGGCTTTATCACAAAACGCTGCGGTGAACAGCAGTCGGGAGATATCGTTCTTTCTGACGGCACAAAGCTTGGTAAACACAAAGGTCTGATACACTATACTATTGGACAGCGAAAGGGCGTAGGCATTTCATATAGTGAACCGCTTTTCGTTGTTGCAAAAGATATGGAGCATAACAGGCTTATTATGGGCAAGGCTGATGAAGTATACAGTGACAGCCTTGTGGCAGGAGATGTGAACTTTATTCCGTTTGACACCCTCACAGAGCCTATAACCTGCACTGCTCAGACACGTTAT
>OGPX01001916.1_pt1 | contig 12902 bp, 10 predicted proteins | sample 1553101 | NCBI WGS metagenome assembly OGPX01 (sample SAMEA2579964, study PRJEB22360) | human gut metagenome | biome: human gut; feature: human-associated habitat; material: faeces | place: Denmark | collected 2008/2010
GCTTTTTCATGCTCCGCAAAGGTCCTGAAATTATTCAGGGGCAGGCTGAAGTTACCGAATACCGCGTTTCAAGCAAAGTTCCGGGACGTATACTGGAATTTCGTGTGAAAGAAGGACAAAGCGTAAATGCCGGAGATACACTGGCTATTCTGGAAGCCCCCGATGTAGTGGCTAAAATGGAGCAGGGACGTGCCGCCGAACCCGACGCTCAGGCACAAAACGAAAAAGCAATCAAAGGTGCACGTGAGGAACAGATTCAGGCAGCCTATGAAATGTGGCAGAAAGCTCAGGCCGGTGTTACAATTGCCGAGAAATCATACAAGAGAGTCAAGAACCTGTATGAACAAGGAGTGATGCCCGCACAAAAGCTGGACGAAGTAACCGCACAACGCGACGCTGCCATCGCTACTGAGAAAGCTGCCAAAGCACAATATACTATGGCAAAGAACGGTGCGGAACGTGAAGACAAGATGGCTGCCGAAGCGTTGGTGAACCGTGCCAAAGGAGCTGTTGCCGAAGTAGAATCTTACATTAAGGAAACCTATCTGATTGCTCCGGCTGCCGGAGAAGTTTCCGAGATTTTCCCGAAAGTAGGCGAACTGGTAGGCACAGGTGCTCCTATCATGAACATAGCCGAACTCAATGATATGTGGGTGACTTTCAATGTGCGCGAAGATTTCTTGAAAGACTTCACTGTGGGAGAAGAAATCAACGCCTTTATTCCGGCATTCGATAAAGAAGTGAAATTCAAAGTGACTTACATGAAAGACCTTGGCACATACGCCGCTTGGAAGGCAACGAAAACAACCGGACAGTTTGACTTGAAGACATTTGAAGTGAAAGCCGTTCCTGTGGAGAAAGTAGAAGGCTTACGCCCCGGAATGAGCGCCATTATAGAGAAATAAATGAGAACAACGCATATCATCTTCCAGATAGCCAAGCGCGAAGTGTTCCGCATCGCCACAAGGCCGCTATACCTGTTTTGCATGGTCATAGCTCCTTTGTTCTGCTACATCTTCTTTACTACGCTGATGTGGAACGGACTTCCCACGGATATGCCGGCAGGGGTTGTCGACTTGGACAATACAGCAACCACCCGCAACATTATCCGCAACCTGGATGCCTTTCAGCAAACCAAAATTGTGGCACATTATGCCGGCTTTGCCGATGCGCGCAAAGCCATGCAGGAAGGAAAGATTTATGCTTTTTACTTTATTCCCGAAGGTACAACGGCAAAGGCACTTGCCAGTCGTCAGCCCAAGGTTTCTTTTTATACCAATTATTCTTATCTGGTAGCCGGCTCACTGCTTTATAAAGACCAACCCACCATGTCCGAACTGGCAAGCGGTGCCATCGGTCGCGCCACTTTGCGTGCCAAGGGTGCTACCGACGACCAAGCCGTGGCTTTCCTGCAACCTATTGTCATTGATTCTCACATACTGAACAACCCATGGTTGAACTATTCCGTTTACCTGAGCAATACCATTATACCGGGTATCTTGATGTTACTGATATTCATGACCACCATCTATACCATCGGAAGTGAAATAAAAGGCAACACCCAGAAAGAATGGATGCAAATGGCCGATAATTCCGTCACTTTGGCTCTATCCGGCAAACTGTTGCCACAGACCCTCATATTCTTTATCATGGCCACCTTTTATAATGTATACCTGTATGGATTCCTGCATTATCCGTGCAACAGCGGTATTCTCCCCATGCTCTTGGCAGGACTGTTGCTGGTATTGGCATCACAAGCCTTTGGCATTTTCTTGTTCGGACTGTTCACCACCATGCGGCTTGCTTTAAGCACAGCTTCGCTATGGGGAGTCATTTCCTTCTCCATTTCAGGAATGAGCTTTCCCGTCATGGCTATGAATCCTGTGTTGCAGGGATTAGCCTGTCTGTTTCCGCTACGGCATTACTTCCTCATCTACGTCAACCTGGCACTCAACGGCTATCCCTTGATTTATGCATGGCATTCGGTAGTAGCATTGATGCTTTTCATGCTATTGCCTTTCTTCATACTGAAAAGGCTTCGCACCGTGCTATTGCACTATGTATATATCCCTTAAAAAACTAACCGGTTATGAAAGAGAAGAGATTCAAAGAGATAGTTTCGGAAGGCATTGCAGACCTGTTCTATATTTGGTGGCAAGAGCTGAAGGCTGTGGTAAAAGACCAAGGTGTATTGATTTTCTTTATCTTGGTTCCATTGGGATATCCACTACTTTATACCTTTATATATACGAACGAAACCGTCCGCGAAGTACCAGCAGTGGTAGTAGACAATAACCGTTCCACGCTCAGCCGGGAGTATCTGCGATTGGTGGATGCCGGTCCCGACCTCCACATTGTTTCTCATTGTGCGGATATGGAAGAGGCCAAGGCATTGCTGAAGGAGGGAAAAGCATATGGCATCATTTATATTCCCGAAAGTTTCAGCCGAGATATTGCCAAAGGCATCCAGACCCGCGTCACACTTTACTGCGACATGAGCGGAATGTTATACTACAAAGCCATGCTGACTGCCAATACCAATGCATCGCTGACCATGAACAAGCAGATAAAGATAGAACGCTCCGGCAACACCACCGAGCGTCAGGACGAAGTCAGCTCCTCACCCATCGAGTATGAAGACATCTCTATCTTCAACCCGCAAAACGGATTTGCCGGCTTTCTGATTCCTGCCGTATTGATGCTCATCATTCAGCAAACCCTGCTGCTGGGTATCGGTTTATCTGCCGGAACAGCCCGTGAAACCAACCGTTTCCGCGACTTAGTTCCTTTAAGCCGCCATTATCACGGCACACTCCGCATTGTATTGGGCAAGTCACTTACCTATTTCATGATTTACGTCATCATGTCGGTCTATATGCTTTGTCTGGTACCCAAGATGTTCAGTCTGGTGCAGATAGCACAGGCAGGCACACTTTTCGCTTTTGTACTACCTTATATATTGGCATGCATTTTCTTTGCGATGACTTGCTCTATCTTTATCCACCACCGCGAAGCCTGCATGATGATATATGTATTCACTTCCGTGCCGTTGCTATTCATTTCGGGCATTTCATGGCCCGGTTCCGCCATTCCTGAGTTTTGGAAAGTTGTTTCATGGATATTTCCCTCCACTTTCGGCATCAACGGCTTTGTACGAATCAATAATATGGGGGCTACACTGCCCGATGTTGCCACAGAGTATCACGCCCTATGGCTACAAGCGGGCATTTATTTCCTCACTACTTGCATTGTCTATCGCCGACAGATAACCCTCAGCCGTACACATGTATATGCAAGACTGAAAGAGATAAAAAACAGACATAAACCCAAAGAGGTCTGAATTTGTTTTATAAACCTAAAAAGAAAGACTTATGAAGAAAATTTTCATGCTGGCCTGCGCCTGCCTATTGATTGCTGCATGCAACAGTAACAAAAAGAGTACAGACAATACTACTATTGCTGCCGACACCGAAGTCGCCGATATGCATAATGCAGAAAACGCATTGGACTACGATGGGACTTACACCGGAACATTCCCTGCTGCAGATTGCCCGGGTATCAACATCACCCTTACGCTGAACAAGGATAAGACATTTACTCTTGTCTCAGAATACATCGACAGAAAAGATGCCACCTTCACCGATAAGGGAAACTATACCATCGAAGGTAACCTGATAACTCTGCAGAATGGAACAGAAAAGAATTACTATAAAGTAGGCGAGAATACGCTGACTGCCCTTGATCGGGACAAGCAAGAAATAACCGGTGAGTTGGCAGAACACTACATATTACATAAACAACAATAATTGAAAAATTCTCCCAATAATGAGGGTGTCAAAGTCAACTTCAGAGAAAAGAAGTTTTAATCTGAAACCTGACACCCTATATCAATTCTTATATTCATCAGCTACAATCTGTAACTTTTCAGGGGGCAAAGCATTGATAATACTGTTATTTTGCCGGTAGAGGCGAGGTTCGCTCGTCCGAAAACAGTTTGCTTTGCATATTACTCCCAAAGTTGTGACCGTTGGTTCGGGCAGGCAAACCCTGCCCCTACAGTTGACGATTCGATAGGCCGTTTTAGTTTTGAATACCCTCTTACAGTAAATAGGATAACAGTTACTCCGGATTTTTGGTACGCCTTCAGACAGATTTTTCCCCCTCCCTCCCATCTTTTATCACTTTCCTCCGTTTTATTCATGGCTTTTTACTACCTTTGCGCCCATCAATCAACAGATTAAACATGAAAGAATTTATACAGATACTCCGTCGGTTCGTACCTCCCTATAAGAAGTACCTAGCTTTAAGTACTCTATTCAATATATTATCAGCCGTTTTAAACATCTTCTCCTTCTCACTCATCGTGCCCATACTGAGCATCCTGTTCCAGATGGAGAAAGCCACTTATACTTTTATGCCGTGGAGTTCGGATGCTTCCATCAAGGACATCGTCATCAACAACTTCCAATATTATATCACCGAGCTCATCAATCAATACGGTCCCAGCACCACCCTGTTGCTGTTGGGACTGTTCATGGCGTGCATGACCTTCCTGAAGACAGGATGTTATTTCCTCTCTTCCGCTACCATGATTCCCATTCGTACCGGTATTGTCCGCGATATCCGGGTTCAGCTCTATAAGAAGCTGCTCAGCCTTCCTCTCGGCTTCTTTTCGGAAGAAAGGAAAGGCGACATCATTGCCCGCATGAGCGGCGATGTGAACGAGATAGAAAACTCCATCATGTCCTCATTGGACATGTTGCTCAAGAATCCTATTCTTATTATCTCTTATTTCACTACACTTATTATTATCAGCTGGCAACTCACCTTATTTACCATTGCCATCGTGCCCATCATGGGCTGGGTAATGGGAACAGTAGGAAAGAAGCTGAAACGCGGCTCGCTCATCGCCCAAGGACAATGGAGTGACTTAATGTCACAACTTGAAGAAACACTCGGTGGTCTGCGCATCATCAAGGCTTTCAACGCAGAAAAGAAAATGAACACCCGCTTCACCGAATCCAACAACCTATACCGCAACACCATCAACCACGTCAACATCCGCCAGCAAATGGCACACCCGATGAGTGAGTTTCTGGGAACGATACTCATTGTCATCGTATTGTGGTTCGGAGGTACGCTGATATTACACAATAACAGCACCATCACCGCGCCTTCTTTTATCTTTTACCTGACCATCCTCTACAGTGTTATCAACCCGCTGAAGGATTTCTCAAAGGCAGGCTACAATATTCCCAAAGGGCTTGCCAGCATGGAACGTGTAGACAAAATCCTGATGGCGGAAAATAAGATGAAGATAAGTCCGAACCCTGTTCCCGTCGGTCCGCTGAAGGAGAAAATAGAATTCCGCGATGTCTGCTTCAAATACGAAAACCAATGGGTGCTGCAAGACATCAACCTCACCATAGAAAAAGGGAAAACGGTAGCACTCGTCGGACAGTCGGGCTCAGGAAAATCAACCATGGTAGACCTTATTCCCCGTTATTACGATGTACAACAGGGTGCAGTCCTGATAGACGGTATCAATGTAAAGGATACTACACTGCACGACTTGCGCAGCATTATGGGAAATGTAAATCAGGAAGCTATTCTGTTTAATGACACTTTCTACAACAATATCTCCTTCGGTGTGGAGAATGCCACCATGGAACATCTGATTGAAGCTGCCAAGATAGCCAATGCACACGATTTCATCATGGCAAGCGAAAACGGTTACGACACCATGATTGGCGATCGGGGCGGTAAACTTTCGGGCGGTCAGCGGCAACGTATCAGCATTGCCCGGGCAATCCTGAAAAATCCGCCTATCCTCATTTTGGATGAAGCTACTTCGGCCCTTGACACCGAAAGCGAACGAATGGTGCAGGACGCTTTGGAGAAATTAATGAAAAACAGAACAACCATTGCCATTGCACACCGGTTGTCCACCATCCGCAATGCAGATGAAATCTGCGTTTTACACGAAGGACGCATTGTGGAACGCGGCAAGCACGAAGACTTATTAGCCATGGACGGATACTACAAAAAACTGTGCGATATGCAACAAATGAGCTAATCCTCAGCACAACAAACCATAAGTAGAGCTGTCCAGGCATCCCGCCGGACTGTCTCACCGGTACGGAAATAGACAATCACTAATTTAATGCACCCTCTTTGCATTAATTAACCCTCCTTGCATTGATTGATTACGATAATTTCGTAAGTTTGCGAAAACATCGTAATTAATTCATATACTTATGGAAAAACTAACAATACAAGAAGAAGAAGTGATGCTCTACATTTGGAGCATAGGAGATTGCTTTGTTAAAGAAATTGTTTCAAAATTTCCTGATCCCAAACCGCCATACACCACAGTCGCTTCCATTGTCAACAACCTGAAGCGTAAAGGTTATGTGGCTGCTCAACGCTTTGGAAACACCTACCAATATACTCCATTGATAAAACAAAGCGAATACAAGCGTACATTCATGGGAGGAGTAGTACAGAACTACTTTGCCAACTCTTACAAGGAGATGGTGTCTTTCTTTGCCAAAGAACAAAAGATTTCGGCAGATGACTTGAAAGACATTATCAACCTGATAGAAAAAGGAAAAGAAAAATAACCTCATCAACAAGTCAATACTATGACTCCCGAACTTATCTACATGCTGAAAGTGAATGTAGGCATTGCCTTATTCTATGCTTTCTACAAACTGTTTTGCGGCAGCGACACATTCTTTAAGTGGCGTCGGATTGCTCTGCTCAGCTTTCTTACGCTTTCTTTCCTTTACCCATTGCTCAACATACAGACATGGATAAAAGAACAGCCTGCCATATATGAACTGACAGACTATTATACACTTTTAATCACCGGCAACACAAACACAAATAATGAAATAGCAACCACCGCGGTTACTACTCCTACTCCCACGCTAATGACCTTGTTTACATGGGTATATTTTATCGGAGTAGCGCTGCTCTCCGCCCGGTTCATCATCCAATTGCTCAGCATCTTCCGGCTCTCTTTGATAAGTAAGGAAGAAACAGTAAATGGAATTCGGATAAAAAACCTTCCTTATCCGAACAATCCTTTCTCATTCTGGCATTGGGTTTTTATCTATCTTCCGGAGCTGAAAGAAAATGAGAGACAGGAAATCCTGACACATGAACTGACTCATACACGTCAGCTCCATTCCATTGATGTCATTGCCAGTGAGGTAGTGAATATCATCTGTTGGATGAATCCTTTCATGTGGCTGTTGAAAGGTGAAATCAGGCTGAATTTGGAATACCTTGCCGACCACACGGTCATGGAGTCGGGAACCAACAGGCAACAGTACCAGTATCATTTGCTGGGACTTGCCAACCAACACAAACAAACCGGTTTATATAATAACTTCAACTTATTACATTTAAAAAAACGCATTATTATGATGAACAAAAGAAGAACCCGCACAGCAGGTCGTATCAAGTATGCCCTGTTTGCACCGCTGACCGCTGCTCTACTCTTGGTCAGCAACATTGAAACGGTGGCACGGACTACCGAACGTATCACCAATGAAGTGGTCGAAACGGTAGCAGCCATCCAAACACCCAAACCCGGAGCTGTAGACACACCAGCAGTTTACCAAGACAACGATCAGATATTTACCATTGTTGAGGTAATGCCTGAATTCGTTGATGGCGGAATGCAAGGATGTCTAAAGTTCCTTATGGATAACACCAAGTACCCCGAACAAGCCAAGAGAGATAAAATATCAGGCAAAGTATCGGTTAAGTTCGTTATCGAAAAAGACGGAAGCATTACGGATGCCAAAGTCGTAAGAACTGACAACCCGGTATTCAATGAAGAAGCATTGAGAGTGGTTAACTCCATGCCCAAGTGGAAACCGGGTAAACAAAGAGGTAAGGAAGTAAGAGTATCCTACACTGTCCCTGTTATATTTTCATTAGACGGCAAAGGTTATCAGAAAGCAATGAGTACAGCTAAGGGTAATACCAAAAGCAATGCAACGCAAGCTCAATCCGGCTCCGATTTCGATGAAAACCAACTATTTCAGATTGTAGAAGAAATGCCTGAATTTCCCGGTGGTATGGGAGCTTGTTTAAAATTCCTCATGGCTAATACCGAATATCCGGAAAAGGCAAAAGCTCAGAAAGTGGAAGGAAAGGTATCTGTTAAGTTTGTTGTAGAAAAAGACGGTTCAATCAGTAATCCCCAAATTATAAAAGGTGGTAACCCATTGCTCAACGATGAAGCATTACGAGTGGTCAATTCCATGCCCAAATGGAAACCCGGAAAACAAAGAGGTAAAGTTGTACGCGTAGGATATACTGTTCCGATTATTTTCAAGTTACAATAAAGAAATCTATCATTCATAAGAGGGTGTACTTCAAAATGTGAAGTACATCCTCTTTGATATCTGACATCTCAATATGTAGAATAACGTCTCTTACAACAGGTTATTTGATCCCAACACGGTCAACATGGAATATCCTAATATCAGTCCTATGATTCCCATTATAATACCCACTTTCTCCATATCCTTTTGCTGAATCATGCCGGTGGCATGTGCCAAAGCATTGGGAGGAGTAGATATAGGAAGTACCATGGCTAAGGAAGAACCTATGGCAATACCGATAAGCAACGTTTCCACACCACCTAAAGGCAACAAATTTTCACGCATACTGACACCTGCAATTGCCAAAATGGGGACTAACAAAGCAGCAGTAGCCGTATGAGAAATAAAATTGGCCATTGCATAGCAAATAAGACCGGAACCGACAATCATCAATATAGGAGGCCAAGTGTTAAACGGAATAGCCTCAATCATGTGTTGAGCCAAACCTGTTTCTTGCAAAGCAACACCTAATGCAAAACCTCCTGCCACCATCCAAAGCACACTCCAACTGATTTCTTCCAAATCTCTCTTTGTTATGATTCCTGTTACACAGAACACTGCCACAGGTATCATGGCTACTACATTTGAATTGACTCCCGTAAACTTGTCCGACATCCACAAAAGTACCGTTACGGCAAAAGTAATATAAACCAAGATAGAACGCCAATCTTTTTTTGCTTCACCTTCTATATGCAACTCAATAGTCTTCTGCTTGAAAGGGAATAATCGCAACAAAATAAACCAAGCAATGAATAATACCACAATAGTATAAGGCAGCATGAATCCCATCCACTCACCGAAACCTATGTTCAGATTCAAACCTTCAGGGTCATTCAAATACTTCAATGCAATAGCATTGGGCGGAGTACCAATAGGAGTAGCCATACCGCCCACATTAGCAGCAACCGGAATAGCCATAGCCAAACCAATTTTTCCTTTTCCATCAGCCGGAAGTGCTTTCAGCACAGGAGTCAAAAAGGTCAACATCATGGCAGCCGTGGCAGTGTTACTGAGAAACATAGAAAACACTGCAGTCACCAAAATAAAACCTAATAACACGTAGCGCGACTGAGTACCGAAAGGCCGTAGCATAACACGTGCCAACAACACATCCAATCCACTCTTAGTAGCGGCAATCGCCAAAATAAATCCACCAATGAAAAGCATAATAATAGGGTCGGCAAAACAGTGCATAATGGATTTATACTTCACTGCTTTTCCCAATTCCTCAGCAGGAATACCTTGCACGAAGAACCATAGGCTGCTGTCCGAAACAGTGAGTAACAATAAAACTACAATCAGCACAGAAGTAGTCCATGCCGGAACTGCCTCGAACACCCACATAAACGTTGCAAAAATAAATATGGAAATTAATCTTTGTTCAATAACAGTCAGCCCCTCCACCCCGAAGATTTCGATAGGCAGACACCATAATACAAGAGATACAACAATGGCTATTGCCAGCTTCACAAACCGTGATACACTTTTATTTTCAGCTAAACGTTTAGCTTTCTTCAAATTTTGATAGGCTTCCACCAAAGCGAAGCCATGAAATATTTTATACATAGTACTAGATTAAATGGTTATTCATTTCAAAAGAAAGTACAAAACAGACTTCCATTTAAAATTAAAGAATATAAAAAATGAAAATAAACAGGAGAATGTGCCCATAGCAATAAGCTTACCTCCAGCATATTCTCCTGTAAAAGTTCAATGCATCGTTACTTTTTCAACTCTACAATATGTGTCGGTGCTTGCTCGGCATTACGCTTCTCAGTCTGTTTCACTACATTTTCCGCCAATTCCAAGAAAGCACGTCCCGTGATAGTCGTTTCGTCCAAAGCAGCAGGAGTACCCTTATCACCATTCTCACAAATACTCTGTACGATAGGAATCTGCCCCAGCAAAGGAACATTCATATCTTCTGCCAACTGCTTCGCACCTTCTCTGCCAAACAGATAATATTTGTTTTCGGGCAGTTCGGCAGGAGTAAACCATGACATATTCTCTATCAATCCGAGAATAGGCACATTCACCTTATCATTGGTATACATATTAATACCCTTACGCGCATCAGCCAGTGCTACTTGCTGCGGTGTGCTGACAATCACAGCTCCCGTAATGGCAAGTGTCTGTACCAAAGTAAGATGAATATCGCTGGTGCCCGGAGGAGTATCAAGAATGAAATAATCCAATTCACCCCAATTAGCATCACCTATCAATTGCTTCAAGGCATTGCTTGCCATGCCGCCGCGCCACAAAGTCGCTTGGTCGGGATCTACAAAAAAACCTATGGAAAGAAGTTTGATGCCATACTTCTCAATCGGAATAATCAAATCGCGTCCGTCAATCTGCTCGGCGTATGGGCGTGCATCTTCCACCTGAAACATTTTAGGCATGGAAGGACCGAATATATCGGCATCCAGCAAACCTACTTTATAACCCAACTTAGCCAATGCTACTGCAAGATTGGCAGCTACGGTAGATTTACCTACCCCTCCTTTGCCTGAGGAAACAGCAATAACATTCTTCACCAAAGGAAGCATCTTTCCCGGTTCGGGGCGTGCCGCCTGACGGCTCTCCGTAGAGATAGTTACCTGAACATCAGGAGATACATAAGTATGAATAGCTGTTTCGGCAGCCTTCAACATAGATTTCATAAACGGGTCGGTGGGCTTCTCAAATATCAGAGAGAAACTGACAGACATTCCGTCAATACGGAGATTGTCGGCAACCATCTCCGCTTCAACCAAATTCTTTCCCGTTCCGGGATAACGCACCGTTGCCAGAGCGTCTAAAATCAATTTCGGATATAAGGTCATAATTTACATATTTATTATTTACTTGTTTGCAAACCGCTTCGCTTGCTGCGGTTGTAACTGCGATACTCGTCCAGCTCTATTTCCACATCGGGTTCGCGCAACTCTCCTTCCTGCGGCAAACGGAACTTCATATATTTGATATTCAAACCACGGTCCAGCCATTGTTGTTCATAATAAGTGCGAATGCCCAAGATATCGTCCACAAGTCCCGAATGATACAAATCTTCGGTCAGGAACTCGACGGGAAGACGATTCTCCTCCACCATATAGCGAGTGTAAGTGAACATAAAATTGCTGTCTGTCTTCAAATGAATTAATCCGTCCGGTTTCAAGAACTTGCGATAACGGTTCATAAAATAAGTAGAAGTGAGCCGTTTGGTAGCCTTCTTCATCTGAGGGTCAGAGAAGGTGAGCCAGATTTCACTTACCTCGCCGGGAGCAAAGAAGCGTTCGATAATTTCAATATTGGTACGCAGAAATGCCACATTCTTCATGCCTGCTTTCAGCGCATCTGTGGCGCCTGTCCACATACGGGCTCCTTTTATGTCTACTCCGATAAAGTTCTTATCAGAATACATACGTCCCAATCCCACGGTATATTCCCCGCGTCCGCATCCCAGTTCAAGCACAATCGGGTTATCATTCTTAAAAAAGTCACGATTCCAGTTCCCTTTCATCTCAAACGGAACATTATCGACCACCGAATAGGGATATTCAAACACGTGCGGGTAGTCACGCATATCTGCAAATTTCTCCAGCTTTCCTTTTCCCATGCAAATTCTTATGATTATTGTTTTGTCGGGCAAAGGTAGGGAATATCTAAGAAAGAGAAAAAAAATAAGGCTTGCAATTCGCTTGCAAACCTTATTATTCTTTATCTATTAATCGAGAATAGTAACCCAGTTATGAGTATCAGGTTCATCACCATACTGAATGGCACGCAACTTTGTGTACAGCTTAGTACAAATCGGTCCCGGTTTACCATCTTTCGAGATAACATACGATTTGTTGTTTTCCAAATCATCAATTCGCTGAATGGGGCTGATAACGGCTGCTGTTCCGCAAGCACCCGCTTCTTCGAAAGTTTCCAGTTCTTCTTCGGGAACAGGACGGCATTCCACTTTTATACCCATATCCTCTGCCAGTTGCATCAAGCTCTTGTTAGTAATGGAAGGCAGGATGGAAGATGATTTCGGAGTGATATACGTATTGTTTTTGATACCAAAGAAGTTGGCGGCACCGCACTCATCGATGTATTTCTTTTCTTTGGCATCCAAATAGAACTCGCAAGAGTAGCCCAAGTCATGTGCTTTCTTATTGGCACGCAGACTGGCGGCGTAGTTTCCACCTTCCTTGTAACGACCGGTTCCATAAGGAGCCGCACGGTCAAACTCACGGATGATAACGTACGGATTAGTAGAGAAACCTCCCTTAAAATAAGGACCGACGGGAGTTACGAATACCACAAACATATATTCGTTGGCAGGATGTACACCTACCTGTGCACCTGTACCGATAAGCAACGGGCGGATATAAAGAGAAGCGCCGCTTTCATATGGCGGAATGAAACGCTCATTGGCTTTCACCACCTTCTTCACTGCTGCAAGAAAAGTCTCTGTCGGCAATTCAGGCATCAGTATACCGTTACATGTACTCTGCAAACGCTGTGCATTGGCTT
>OGPX01001931.1_pt1 | contig 12810 bp, 9 predicted proteins | sample 1553101 | NCBI WGS metagenome assembly OGPX01 (sample SAMEA2579964, study PRJEB22360) | human gut metagenome | biome: human gut; feature: human-associated habitat; material: faeces | place: Denmark | collected 2008/2010
CCGGGGCATACCTATTTCTTAAAAAGGTTGTAAAAAGGGAGTTATTCTTTTTTTTACTCTTTTTTAGCGTTATCTTTGCATAATGCGAAAATGGGCTGTGCCTCGGTATAACCAAGTGCGCTTGTTTCTACTCCCGGCTTGCTTTATCTTTGCATTATACGAAAAATCAGCGGTGAGAGATAGATATTTATGGAAGAGAATACGAATATAAATTCTGAGTTCGAGTACGGCTCCGATGCCATTAAGACGCTCGATTGGAAGGAGCATATCCGTCGCCGCCCTGGTATGTATATCGGGAAGTTGGGGGACGGTTCTCATGCCGATGACGGCATTTATGTATTGTTGAAGGAGGTTCTCGACAATGCTCTCGACGAGCACATGATGGGCTTTGGCAAACAGATTGTCGTGGAGATTTCGAGCGAGGTCGTTTCGGTGAGGGATTATGGTCGGGGTATACCTCTCGACAAAGTGAAAGATGTCTCTTCCAAGATGAATACGGGCGGAAAGTACGATTCGAAGGCATTTAAAAAGTCTGTCGGTCTGAACGGTGTCGGTATCAAGGCGGTCAATGCTTTGTCGTCGAGTTTTTTCATACAGTCTTATCGCGACGGAATGAGTAACTCGGTGAGTTATGCTTGCGGAGAAGTTGTCTCGGAGAGCGGTTTGATGCCTACCGACGAGCCGAACGGTACATTGGTTCAGTTTTCTCCCGATGGAACGATTTTTAAAAATTATGCTTATCGGGAGGAATTGATAGAGCCGTTGCTTAAAAACTATGTGTTCTTAAATACGGGACTGACCATTTTGTTGAACGGACGTAAATTCCATTCCCGTAATGGATTGGTCGATTTGTTGAACGAATACATGACGACCGAACCTTTATATCCCATTATTCATTTGTCGGGAGCGGATATAGAGGTGGTTATCACGCATAGCAACCAATATGGCGAGGAATATTATTCGTTTGTGAACGGGCAACATACGACGCAGGGAGGAACACACTTGACTGCTTTCAGAGAGGCGGCTACCCGCACGATTAAGGAGTTTTATGCCAAGAATTTCGAATATACCGATATTCGTAACGGTATGGTAGCGGCAATCAGTATCAAGGTGGAAGAACCTGTATTCGAGTCGCAAACCAAGACCAAGCTCGGTTCGAAAGACGTGGGACCCGAGGGACCGACCATCGCAAAGTTTATCGGCGATTTCTTGAAAAAGGAATTGGATAATTATCTGCATAAAAACGGCGAAGTGGCCGATGTGATGCTGAAAAAGATATTGGCATCGGAAAAGGAACGCAAAGCGATAGCGGGGGTTACGAAGTTGGCACGGGAACGTGCGAAGAAAGCGAATTTGAATAACCGCAAGTTGCGTGATTGCCGCATACACTACAACGATACCAAAGGCGATCGGCAGGACGAGAGCTGTATTTTCATTACCGAGGGGGACTCGGCGAGCGGTTCGATTACCAAGATTCGTAATGTGGAGACGCAAGCGGTCTTCTCTTTGCGGGGTAAGCCGTTGAATACTTACGGACTGACCCAAAAGGTCGTTTATGAGAACGAGGAGTTCAACTTGCTGCAAGCTGCCCTTAATATAGAGGACGGTATCGAGGGACTTCGGTACAATAAGGTGATTATCGCAACCGATGCCGATGTGGACGGTATGCATATCCGTTTGCTGATGATTACTTTTCTTTTGCAATTTTTCCCCGACCTTATCAAGAAAGGGCATGTTTATATTTTACAGACTCCGCTGTTTCGCGTGAGGAATAAAAAAGAAACACATTATTGCTATACAGACGAGGAACGGCTCGCCGCTATCAAGAAGTGCGGAGCGAATCCCGAAGTGACACGATTCAAAGGATTGGGTGAGATTTCGCCCGACGAGTTCCGTCAGTTTATCGGACCGGATATGCGTCTCGACCGGGTATCGCTGCGTAAGGAGGATTTGGTGAAAGATTTGCTCGAATTTTATATGGGCAAGAACACCATGGAAAGACAAAACTTTATTATACAAAATCTGGTTATAGAAGATGACACCAATCTCGTCTAAAAGGATAGCTGTGTTCCCGGGAACATTCGACCCTTTTACTCTCGGTCATATGTCGATTGTGAGCAGGGGGCTCGAATTGCTCGATGAAGTGGTCATAGCCATAGGTATCAATGATTCGAAACGCACTTATTTCACCGTGGAACAGCGGTTGGAAATGTTGAGGGATTTGTTTCGGGATAATCCTCGGATTCGAGTCGTTTCGTACGACAGCCTCACCATCGACCTTGCGAAGCAATGGAATGCCCGGTTTATTCTGCGGGGTATCCGGTCGGTGAATGACTTCGAGTATGAGAAGACTATCGCCGACGTGAACCGGAAATTATCGGGGGTAGAGACGATAATTTTGTTTACCGAGCCGGAATTGACTCATATCAGTTCTACCATTGTGCGGGAGCTTTTAAGGTTCGGTCACAGTGTCGATGAATTTGTTCCCAAAGGGTTGAAATTAGTATAATTTTAAGTTGAAGATGAAAAGACTATTTTTTATCATATTCCTACCCGTGATAGCGGTGGGAGCCATGTGGTCGCAAGGCCAAAGCGAAGGAATGCGAAAACTCAGTTTAGCCGATTTCGCCATAACGAATTTGTATGTCGATGAGGTAGACGAGAATAAGTTGGTGGAGGATGCCATTCGGGGTATGCTCGATAAACTCGATCCGCATTCGACCTACACGACAGCCGAGGAGACCCGGGAGATGAACGAGCCTTTACAGGGTAATTTCAGCGGAGTGGGTATCCAGTTCAATATGAATAAAGATACGTTGTATGTGATACAGACTATCGTTGGCGGACCTTCGGAAAAGGTGGGAATATTGGCGGGTGACCGTATCATCGCTGTAAACGATACAACCATAGCCGGAGTGAAGATGAAAAATACCGACATCATGAAACGGCTACGCGGGGAATCGGGTACGGTGGTGCGAGTGACCGTATTGCGCAAAGGGGTGAAGGAGCCTATCGAATTCAGAATCGTACGTGATAAAATACCTATTTACAGTATCGATGCATCTTATATGGCCGATAAAGAAACGGGTTATATACGGGTGAGCCGTTTTGCCGTGACGACAGACAAGGAATTTTCTGATGCCATTAAGGAGTTGAAAAAGAAGGGTATGAAAAATCTTATTGTCGACTTGCAAGGCAACGGCGGTGGATTCTTGACCAGTGCTATCGCTATGGCCGACGAGTTTTTGGCCGACGGGCAGTCGATCGTTTATACCGAGGGTCGTCGTTCTCCGCGGGACGATGCTTTCGCTTCGAAACGGGGGCAGTTCCAAAAGGGGAAATTAGTTTTGCTGGTCGATGAGAGCTCGGCTTCGGCAAGTGAAATCCTTTCGGGAGCGATTCAAGATTGGGACCGGGGTATAATCGTAGGGCGTCGTACCTTCGGAAAAGGTTTAGTTCAACGTCCCATACCATTCCCCGACGGATCGATGATAAGGTTGACTGTCGCCCGATATTATACGCCTTCTGGCAGGAGTATACAGAAGCCTTATGACAAAGGCCACGAGGCATACGAGCGGGAATTGCTAGACCGGTTCAATCATGGAGAGCTTATTTATACCGATAGCATTCATTTCCCGGATTCATTGCAATTCCAAACTTTGAAGAGTAAACGTACGGTATATGGTGGCGGGGGTATTATGCCCGATATTTTTATACCGTTAGACACGACGATTTATACCGATTTCCATCGGGATTTGTTGGCGAAAGGGGTATTGAATCAATATCCGGTCAATTATCTCGACAGTCATCGGAAAGAGTTGATGAATAAGTATAAAAAGGTGGACCAGTTTGTCGAAGAATTTGCGGTTACGGACGATATGCTCGCTGAATTGTTGAAGATGGGAGAAACCGAAAAGGTGAAATATAACGAGGAGCAGTATCGGAAATCCAAAGGGTTGATAGCTTTGCAGATAAAGGCTCTTATTGCCCGGGATATGTTCGACACGGCTGCCTATTTCAGAGTAATGAATCCTCGAAATCCTTCGTTCGTCAAGGCTATGGAAATTATAAATGACGATTTGGAGTATAATCGTTTGTTACAACCTAAGTCATAAAGTAGTTTGTCTATATAGATACCGGGGCTGGATAATTCTAGCCCCGGTTCTTTTTTATCCTTATCTTTTTTTCCCGATCGCCCAGGGAAGATATTTATTCACGAAGGGAATGAGGAGATATATGACGAGCAGGGTGAGTGCGACGTCGATGTATCCGGTGAATACTTCCCGATGCCCGAATATTTTCATGATGGCTCGTTGGAAAGGAGTTTGTATGAGAATATGTATGCAGAGGATAAAGAGGGTAGATGTTCCTAAGGTACGAACAATCGCACATATATGGTTCTTGTTGTCGTTGAAATAGGAAAGGGCGGACATGAAACAAAGAAACAAGACGATGGCTTTTAGGAAAAAATAGGCAGGCAGATTACAGTCGATGGCTTGTAAGCCGATGAAAGCGACGAGGGTTGTCAGTACAATGATGTATTTTGATTGGTAGTCGAGAATCAAGCGAGATAATTTCAGACCGAACAAGTTGCCGATTATGAAATAGGGCAACCATTGCACTGCGTTATTGAACATGAAAATGGTCGGGTAAGATTTGATTTCCTCGTTCCAGATTATGATTACTGCGGTCAATATGAGATATATGATTGTCCGGTATTTTTCCGGAGTGATCTTGTTCATGCACCAGTATATCAGTTGCATGATGAACAAGCAAAATATGAACCAAAGCGGAACATTGACGAATAGATAATCGCTTTTGTTTGTTATGTCGAATACATCGAAGATACACCCCCAATCGAAGTTGTTGAGCGTACGGTAATCCCAAAGGTTAAAAATGATTCGGAACGGGTAGGATAGGAGGTAGAAGAAAGTGAATGGGATAATGAGCGTTTTGACTTTCTTTTTTAGGAAAGCGGGAAATGGTTCTTCTTTGAAAAAGAATCCGGAGAGAAAGAAAAAAAGTGCATTTATGTAGGTTACATTGTACCATTGCGGGTGTACAGTGTGACTCCACACGACACCGATGATGGCGATTCCTTTAATAAGATCGATGTAATCGATTCGTTTTGAATAGGTTGGTTTTACCCCCCCTAATTGTTAAAACTTGTTTATCCATACTATTCTGTTGTTTGAGATGATTTCGTGTCCTGTTTTTGTCGTTGTCTCCCGATTGCCCACGGGATATATTTCTCGGTGAAAGGTATAAGAAAGTATATGAGGAGCATAGTAAGCGCAAGGCAGATTAATCCGGTGAGTAAGTCCGGTTTTCCGGTGATGGCGCGTGCCATCGATTGTATAGGGGCTAATAAGAGTACATGAATACCCATGATAAAGAGTGATGATTTCCCGAAATATCGGACTGTCGTCCATATCATCGAGCAGCTGTTTTCGAAGCAAGACAGTAGGGAAAGTATTGCTACGAATATGGTCAATGCTTTGATAAAGGCAAGGATAGAGATATCGATCGGCAAGTATTGGAACCCGATGAACAGGGCAAAACATGTCGGGGCGAGGAGATATTTCAGAAAGGACTTGGAAAGAAATCGGGCTATTTGTAGTCCGAAAAGGTTTCCAGCAATAAAATAGGGGAGACACTCGATGGCGACATTGAACATAAACGGCGAGTGCCAAGACCCGATTGTGTCGTAACCAGTGTATATGGCTGCTAAGATTACCAAGAACCAGCAGATACGGTATTTATTACGGGGTATTACTCTGTTCAGATACCAAAAGATAATTTGCATGACGAATAGGCAGATGAGAAACCACAGAGGTATGTTCACCGTGAGGTAGTCGGGTGTATTGGAAATAGAAAAGATTTCCAACAGGCTATCCCATGCGAATCCGTGTAGGGTGCGAAAGTGTCCGAAATAGAAGGCCATTCGGGTGAGATAGGAAAGTATGTAAAAGAAAAGGAACGGAATAAGTATGGTTCGGATTTTCTTTTTTAGAAAGGGAATGAATGGCTCGTCTTTGAAAAAGATTCCCGATAAGATGAAGAAAAGCGCGCTTATGTGAATGAGATCGCACCATTGCGGATGAAAGGTGTGTTTCCACACGATTCCCAGAATGGCGATTCCTTTGAACAGATCGATACTGTCGATTCGTTTTTGTGTAGGCAATTTTACGCTTCTCGATTTGTCACAGTTTGTATTCAATGTGCGTTGGTGTTTATAACGATATGAAGGATTGAACCGAGATATTACCCTTCCCTCGCTTTGTTTGGACGAGTATAAATGCGATTACAGTGCCGATTATGGCTCCGATCAGCTGCGCTTCGACGCCCCAGTCCAGCAGGGCGCATACCATGGCTATTAGGCAACCTGTTGCCAAACAGAATGTCGCTATCATGGAAGTGAGCAGTTCTATGATAACAAGTATGGCCGCAATAATGAGCCACAAGAGCCAACTTGATATGATTATGTCCATCGCAATTTGAAATCGGATCGTTTTTCCGAGGTTATGTGTCTGTTGTTTATGTACAAATATAATGGGAATATCGATAAATTGAAAGGGTATCGATATTTTTTATAAGAAAGGGAGCTGTGCCGCGGCACAGCTCCCTTTTCCTGTATAGGAGAAATTGTTATTTCAATCCCCGGTTGCGAAGCAGGGCATCGGGATTAGGCTCTGCTCCACGGAATTGGCGATAAAGTTTCATGGGGTCTTCGCTCCCGCCTTTTTCGAGAATGTTTTCACGGAATGCTTTGGCTGTCGCAGGGTCGAAGATACCGTGTTCTTTGAATGCGTCGAAAGCATCGGCATCGAGAACTTCGGCCCAGATGTAGCTGTAATATCCTGCACAGTAATCGTTGGTGAAGATGTGCGAGAAGTAGGTGCTACGGTAGCGATAGGTGATTTCGTTGATGAGTCCGACGGATTGCGCTACTTCTTTTTCGAATTGGCGCACATCGTATTCTTTAACTTCGTCTATTTCGTGCCAACGCATGTCGAGGATAGCCGCAGCTAAAAATTCGGTGGTGGCGAATCCTTGATTGAATTTAGAGGCTGCCTCCATTTTGGCGATTAACGAGTCGGGAATGATTTCGCCGGTTTGATAGTGTTTGGCATATAATTTCAATACTTCGGGGTGCGTTGCCCAGTGTTCGTTGATTTGCGACGGTAGCTCTACGAAATCGCGTGCGACACTGGTTCCGCTTACCGAGGGGTAGTGGCAACGGGTGAGCATGCCGTGCAGGGCATGTCCGAATTCGTGGAAAAGGGTTTGCACTTCGTCGATGGTAAGCAAAGAGGGAGTATCGGCGGTAGGTTTGGTGAAGTTTGCCACGTTGTAAACGATGGGGCGTACTTCTTTACCGTCTTGTACATAGGCTTCACGGAAGTTGTACATCCAAGCTCCGGCACGTTTCCCGGCACGGGGGAAGTAATCGGTATAGAATACGGCCAAATGTTTGCCGTCGGCATCTTTCACTTCGAATGCGCGGACATCGGGGTGATAGACCGGCATATCTTTCAATTCGGTGATAGTGATTCCGTATAATTTATTGGCAACCATGAACGCACCTTCACGTACGTTGTCGAGGCTGAAATAGGGTTTCAGTTCGTCTTCGTTCAAATCGTATTTGGCTTTGCGTACTTTTTCGGCATAGTACCACCAATCCCACGGGGCGAGTTTGAAACCGCCGCCTTCTGCGTCGATGATCTTTTGCATGTCGGCTACTTCTTCTTTTGCACGAGGTATCGCATAGGCCCATACCCGATTGATGAGATCGTTGACGTTCGCATCGGTTTTTGCCATACGATCGTCGAGGGCAAAGTCGGCGTAGGTATTGAATCCCAGTAAATTGGCCTTCTTTAAACGGAGGTTGACCATTTTCGATACGATTTCTTTATTGTCGAATTCGTTGTCGTTGTCGGCTTTGTTGATATAGGCTTTATAAACTTTTTCGCGCAGATTACGGTTGTCGGCGTATTGCAGGAATGGGATGCGGCTGGGTGCATCGAGGGTAAATATCCATTTACCGGCTTTGTTGCGAGCAGCCGCTTCGTCGGCAGCTGCCGTGACTACTGCCTCGGGCAAACCAGCGAGGTCGGTTTCATTGTCGATGACCAGTTCAAAAGCATTTGACTCGGCTAAGGCATTGTCTCCGTATTGTATGGAAAGCATAGCCAATTCTTTGTTAATCTCGCGAAGCGTGGCTTTATCTTCTTCGGAGAGAAGAGCACCCGCACGAACAAAGTCTTTGTAGTGGTTTTCGAGGACTTTCATCTGTTCGGTGTCGAGATTCTCTTTATCCCGGTTCTCGTATACCGTTTTAATTCGGGCGAAAAGTTCTCCGTTGAGCGAGATGTTGTCGTAATGCTCGGTCAGTTTGGGCGAAATCTCTTTGGCGATGGCTTGGAGTTCGTCGTTCGTTTCCGCTTCGGTCAAACTGCTGAATATCAGATTGACCTGAGTCAGTAGCATACCGCTGAATTCGAGCGGCTCGATGGTGTTTTTGAATGTAGGAGTCTCGGGGTTGGCAATGATTGCGGCGATTTCGGCATCGTGCTGACGGATACCTTCTTCAAAAGCCGGCATGTAGTGCTCGGGCTTTATTTGTTCGAACGGTGGAACCCCGAAAGGAGTGCTGAACTCGCTAAGCAGCGGATTCTCTTTTTGATTGCAAGAGATCATCATAAGACAAGTTAACGATGTTACTAAAAGTTTTTTCATGAGGTATAATATTACTGTGTTAATGATTTTCGGAATTTTCCCATACAAACCGTGCGACGAGGGGATAATGGTCTGAACTTTTATGTCGTTGGCGGACAAGCCATCGGGCTTCCATATTGCCTTTGTATAGGATATGGTCGATGCGGAACCAGAAGCGATTGGCGTGATATGTGATTCCCGGTCCTAATCCCAACTCGTTGTAAGCGTCGCGAAAACCCATACTGTGGAGCTTTCGGACGGAATAGGATAAGGGTGAGTCGTTGAAGTCGCCGCAGACGATGATATTACCGGGAATGTTTTGTATTTTCTCGGCTGTCAGGTTGGCTTGGCGATTTCGAATCTCGGCTGCGTTCATGAGTTTGGACAACAAGTGTTTCTTTATTTCGTCCAGTCGGTCGGTATTCGGGTGTGCCGTGATTTCATGATATAGTTCTTTGTCGGTTTGAGTCAATCCGATAGACTCCATGTGTTGGTTGACAACGGTGACTGTATGGTCTTCTATCTTTACTCGGTAAATGGCGATGGCGCTCGATTCGGAATATACCGTATCGAACAACAATGTCGCCGGGTATTTCGACAGGAAATTCATACCGTGGGTCGTAGGAATGCGGTAGGGATACAAAGTGTGTATACTGTCTATTTGTTCTCCGGTGATTTTCAATCCCGGATTCGGAGCGATCAGACCCGGACTTTCCTGCAAGCAAACGAGATCGGCGTTTTGCGAGAGGATAAAGGAAAGAGTCCGGTTTTGCCGGGTATCTGTTCCTTCATAATCGAGGAAGAAGTAGGCATTATAAGTCATTAGGGAAAAACCGGGTTGGCTGTTGTCTATCGGCTGAGGTTTATGTACCGGACAGTATCGGGCTATTCCTCCCCAAGAGATGACCAGTGCGGCGAGCGGAACCCATATATAACGGGGATTATAGGCGAGCCATATAAAAAAGAACGCTATGCAGGCAAACAGATTCAGCGGAAATAAGAGTTCGACCAGTATGCCTATGCGGGAGGGAAAGTATGCCGAGTAGGAGCCGATGACGAGCAAAAGCCCCCATAGCAGATTGAGCAGCAATAATATGACTTTGACGACATGTTTCATTACCACGTTATTTTTTCCCGGCTTCGAACAGTCTTTTCTTTTCTTCGGCAGAGAGCGAGGTATACCCCGATTTTTTTATTTTGTCGAGAATCGAATCGATTTCGTCGTTTTCTTTCTTTTTGCGGGCTCGGTATTCCATATCGGTCTCGGGCCGGGAAGAGGATCGGTTCGAAGGTCGTGACACTTTGATTTTCGGGCGGGGTTTGAATCCCGTTACGATTTTGTCGATGAGTTTGTTGACAGGCGCCGTCAAATCTTTCCCTTTTTCCCATCGCACAATAAACCAGTAACCGAGAAGGGCTCCTCCGAGGTGAGCGATGTGCCCTCCTCCGTTGGCCGATGTGACACTCAACAAGTCAATGACGATAGTAACCAGTGCGATGTATTTCAAAGATATAGCTCCGAGAAAAAGCAGGTTGACTTTGTAGTCGGGCATTCGGAATGCCGTGGCTACGACAATGGCGATTATCGAGGCAGAGGCTCCGCACATCAATCCTTCTTTGCCATCGAAATAGGGAAACAAATTGTACGAAAGCAGATATAATAAACCGCCGGCTATACCTCCCCAAAGATAGAGTCCTACCATTTGTTTTTCACTGAACGACATGAGAAATATTTGCCCGAACCAATATAGCCAAAGCATATTGAACAGAATGTGCCATACATCGTAATGGACGAACATGTATGTGAGCAGAGTCCACGGATGGGTGATGAACTCATAGGGTATCGATGGCATTTCGATGAAGGGCAGTATGACATATCCGTCGATATTGAACAGCATCAAAACGACCCATGTGAGCCTCAGTAGCAGAAAGATCGCTACGTTGATATAGATGAGTTTCAGCAATACGGAGCCTTGCCGGAATTGCTGTTTCAGTTTGTCAATAATAGAATCCGCCACCGCCTATTCCTTTCTTTTTCCAATAACGAATCAAGAAGAATCCGAAAAGCATACCGCCCAAATGTGCGAAGTGAGCCACGCTGCTCATGCTTCCGCTGACACCGAAGAATAATTCGAGTAACCCGTAAAAGATGACAAAGTATTTTGCCTTGATGGGAATGGGTATGAATATGATGAACAACGGAGCATTCGGAAATAACATGCCGAAAGCCAATAAAATACCGAATGCTGCGCCAGAAGCTCCTACGGTTATAAAGTTGTTGAGTAGTTGGGAAGTCTGCACATAGCCCAGTTGAGCAATGGTCGCTTCGATGGCCGAATGTAGTTCGAAGTACCATGCCGCTTCTTGCACCAATGCCGCTCCCATTCCTGTGGTAATGTAGTAGAATAGAAAACGTTTCCCTCCCCATACGGCTTCGAGAGTTCTACCGAACATGAAAACGGAGAACATATTGAAGAAAATATGTTCTATTCCGCCGGTGTCGTGTAAAAACATGTAGGTAATCAACTGCACGACATTGAAATCGTCGGCTTCAAAATAGTGTAACCCCAGCCAATAGTTCAAATTTATTCCGGCAATTTTAGGTAGAGTTAAAGCTGCCAGCCACACGATGAAGTTAACGATAATCAAGTTGAGTGTCACCGGTGGTATAGATCCCAAAAATGACCTGTTTTGCATATATCAAATGTACTTTTCTTACGAAGTGTAAACCATTCATTCCAAGCAGGGTAAATGTATTATACTCTGATTGTGCGGACAAAAGTAATGATTTTTCGAGTATTTAGTCAAATATAGCTTGCTTATATTATAAAATCGAGGCTTTTATTATATTTTTTTACTTTATTGTTTGCAGTATTTCATTTTAATCTTTACATTTGCGGTGCTGCTCTTCATGGAGAATTATTTACTTAACTTTAAATTATACGCGTTATGAACAAAACTGAACTTATCAATGCCATGGCAGAAAAAGCCGGTTTGAGCAAAGTTGATGCTAAAAAAGCATTGGATGCTTTCGTAGAAGCTGTTTCTGAATCTCTTGTTAAGGGTGACAAAGTGGCCCTTATCGGTTTCGGAACTTTCGGTGTTACTGAAAAAGCAGCTCGTACGGGTATCAACCCTGCAACCAAACAAAAAATCACTATCGCTGCTAAGAAAGTGGTTAAATTCAAAGCCGGTGCAGAATTGGCAGACAAAGTAAAATAAGCATTTATTTTATTATGGCATAGAAAAGGAAAGGCTGGGAAGGTCTCTCCTTTTTTTATTTATATTCCTCGACAGTCGTTTATAGCTCGGTCGATAGGTAGGGGGAATGGATCAGTCGATAATTTGTGGGGATATCGACTCCGTAGGAAATCAGAGGGTATTGTCCTTTTATACCTCTACTCCCTCCATCAAAAATTATGTAATCTTTTCAACCCCCTTGCCCTGAGGGTACTTCCCCTCTATTTCCTTACAGAAACACCCCGCAATACTACGGGACACGGCAGGGGGAGAGGTTATATAAATATTCCATTTTTTCTAACACTAATCAAAAATCTCTAAGATATTATTCTTAACCCCTCTCATCGTCGCTATCGCTCCTCTGTTTCTCCCCTATATTTTGCTGTGCAAAACACAGGGGAGAAGTGTGAATACCTTCGATAACGGGAACAGAGTGATGCATCTCCCTCTCCTCCTTGCCGTGCCCCGTAGCATTATGGGGTGTTTCCGAATAAACATAGGGGAGTGTCCAGAGAACGAAGGGGTTAATACAAACAAAAACTTTACTCTCAAATATCCCGCTTTTATCGGGTGGTGAAGGCATAAGGAAATAGAGGGGAAGTACTCGCAGGGTGAGGGGGTTAAACTCCACGATCAAAGATTATGTAATCTTTTCGACCTTTCTCCGAAAAGACTGGAATGAGGTTGTCTGCGAAGATTTCACGCTAAAATCCATGTCTATCCCACGGATTTTTTACTGAATCTAAGAAGCTGTTTTAAATTTATTCCGAGACAGATTGAGACCTATGTTTGAAGCAGATTGGAGTCCGAGATATGCAGTCAATAGCGGGCTATTGACAAAAATCAAGGGAT
>OGPX01001934.1_pt1 | contig 12786 bp, 9 predicted proteins | sample 1553101 | NCBI WGS metagenome assembly OGPX01 (sample SAMEA2579964, study PRJEB22360) | human gut metagenome | biome: human gut; feature: human-associated habitat; material: faeces | place: Denmark | collected 2008/2010
AGACGATGGAGGAAGCCGCCTATACTTGGTTCAATCGTTTCATCGCACTGCGATTCATGGAGGTCAATAATTATCTGCCGTCCCATACGAGAATATTCTCGGACGAGAGCGGAAATTTCAAGCCCGAGGTGCTTTCCGACGCAGCTAATGTTGAGATTGACGGGCTCGACAAGGAGCTTGTGCTTGAACTGCTCGAAAATCAGGAGAACGAACGGTTATATAAATATATTATCATCACGCAGTGCAATGCTTTGAACAAGGGTTTGCCCGAGATGTTTGAGCAGATAGGCGGCTGGACGGAATTGCTTTTCCCAAGAAATCTGCTGCGTGAGGACAGCGTTATTGCTAAGATGATAACCGAGATACCCGAGGAGGACTGGAGAGATCAGGTGCAGATAATCGGCTGGCTGTATCAGTATTACAACACCGAGCCGAAAGACAAGGTTTTCGCTGATCTAAAGAAGAATATCAAGATCTCTGCACAGGCTATCCCTGCGGCTACCCAGCTTTTTACGCCCGACTGGATAGTGCGTTATATGGTGGAAAATTCCCTTGGACGGCTTTGGGCTGAGGGTCACGGAAAGCCCGATGATGCCGACTGGAAATATTATCTTGATGAAGCCGAACAGGAGGATCCCGTCAAGGCTGAGCTAGAAAAGATCAGGGCGGAATATAAAAATATTCAACCAGAAAATATCAAGATAATCGACCCATGTATGGGTTCGGGACATATACTGGTGTATGCCTTCGATGTGCTTATCGACATTTACCGTTCCTGCGGCTGGGGCGAGCGTGACGCGGCGAAGTCTATCCTGCGAAATAATCTCTACGGGCTGGACATCGACCGCAGAGCCTATCAGCTTGCGTATTTTGCGGTGATGATGAAAGCAAGGCAGTACAACCGCCGCATTTGCAGCCCCGAAAATCAGCCAAATCTTGCGAATTTTGCCGATGTTATGGGTGCTGACACGGATATGCTCTCGGGCAGTATCAGGCGTTTTGCGGAGCAGTTCGCCTTTGCCGATACCTACGGCTCGCTGATGACCGTCACCGCCCCTGCGGATATCGACACCGCTTTTTCCGACTTTATGCCCACCCTCGGGCTGAATATGCGACAGTTTGACATGATGATGAAGATATACAAGATACTTTCACAGAAGTATGATGTAGTCTGCACAAATCCACCATATATGGGCGGTTCGGGAATGAATGCGAAGCTGTCGGAGTTTGTCAAGAGTAAGTTTCCTGACAGTAAATCTGATCTGTTCGCCTGCTTTATTGAGAAGTGCGGACAGCTTGCAAAGCCACACGGTTTCTATGCGATGATTACACAGCACGCTTTCATGTTCCTGTCGAGTTATGAAAATCTGCGTAAAAAGCTAATGCAGAAAACCACTGTAAACATGGCGCACCTCGGTGCAAGGGCTTTTGATGAGATAGGCGGCGAGGTCGTGCAGACAACTGCGTTTGTTATGACGGGGCATATCAAGGACTACAAGGGTACATACGCAAGGCTTGTTGACACTGTGGGCGAGAATGAAAAGCGTGACCTGTTTTTGAGCGGTGATAAGCGTTTTGCAGCCAAACAAGAAAACTTCTCCAAAATCCCTGGCTCGCCTGTGGCTTATTGGGTGAGTGAGAAGATGTTTAATATTTTTAAAGATGAAAAGTCAATTAGCGATGTTTCACAGGTAAAAATAGGAATGGGAACCGGAAAAAACGAAATATTCGTTCGAGATTGGTGGGAAGTATCTGAATGCGAGATTGATTACTCCATAAAACAGTATTCAGATTTAAATAACACAGATAAAAAATATTTTCCATATAACAAAGGTGGCGATTTTAGACTTTGGTATGGAAATTTACAAGAAGTATTATGGTTTGATGCTAATGGGCGTGAAGCAATGAATAGAATGACTGGACACCGTGAAAACGGCGGGAAAGATTTTTATTTCAGAAAGGGAATTACATGGTCTTTCATAAGTTCTTCAAGGTTTGGAGTACGTTCAAGACCGTCGGGATCACTTTTTGATGTGGCAGGTTCAACGCTTTTTGTCAATGAGGATAAGATATATTATTATGTTTTAGGATTTTTAAGTTCTTTAGTATGTAATTACATACTTGGTGCATTAAATCCAACATTAAATTATCAAGCTGGAAATATGAAAAGCTTACCGCTTTGTTTTGATAGAATGAATGATGTAAACAGTCTTGCTGAAAACAATGTAGAATTGAGCAAGCAGGACTGGGACTCTTTCGAGACTTCTTGGGATTTTGAAAGTCACCCGTTGATTTAATGGAGGTAAATGATATGGATATTACAAAGTATTTCAATGATAAAGACTTTGATAGGTTTACTAATTTAACTTGCAAAATGATTGAAGATGGACTGGAATCAGAAAGCGATATGCTTGTAAGCATATCTGAAAAGACGACTGTTGAAGAATTTGAGGCACTTAAAGTTTTAGTTAGTCTGGCTGATTCTAAAAAGAGGTACATTTATAATCTCACTCCGGATAATCTTAAAATGCCATCAAATACAGATATGGCAATGAAGAATTTTAGGAAATTACTTGATGGTTTAAGAAACAAGGGGTATTTCGATGAATACAAGTTTTCAACGGGAGTGAAAGTTGTGGAAAAGATTGTAATTAATTCAACAGTATATAATGCTGTAATGTGCTATATCAAGGAGTTTGGAGCATGAGTACCTTAATATCCGATAAATACAAAAACTGGGAGCAGGAATGCGAATCCCGTTTCCAGAAGCTAAAGGCGAACGAGGAAGAACTCAACCTCATTTTCATCGACATTTACGGCTTGCAGGACGAGCTGACACCCGAGGTCGAGGATAAGGACGTGACCGTCAGAAAAGCCGATCTACAGCGTGAGATAAAAAGCCTGATAAGCTATGCCGTGGGCTGTTGGTTTGGCAGATATTCCCTCGATGTCAAGGGGCTTGCCTACGCAGGCGGTGAGTGGGACAGCACGAAATACAAGACGATAATTCCCGTCAAGGACAACGTTCTGCCAATATGCGACGACGATTACCTGCCCACCGACCTCACTGGGCTGATCGTGGATTTTGTATCAAAGGTATATGGCGAGGACACGCTTGACGAAAACCTGAAATTCATCGCAGATGCCCTTGGCGGCAAGGGTACGCCCCGTGAGGTGATACGCAGTTATCTGCTGAACGGTTTCTATGCCGACCACTGCAAAATTTATCAGAAAAGACCGATTTACTGGCTTTTCAGCTCCGGCAAAAAGAACGGTTTCAAGGCGCTTGTGTATATGCACCGCTGGGAGCGCACCACCGTTGCGACCGTCCGCACCGACTACGTTCACGAGTTGCAGGAACGCTACCGCACACAGCTTTCCTTGCTTTCCGAGCAGATAGATTCGGTGGCACAGTCCGACCGTGTGAAGCTGAAAAAGCGTCAGGAAAAGCTGACCGCACAACTCACTGAGATAAACACCTACGAGGAGAAAGTCCACCACCTCGCTGACATGATGATAGACATTGACCTTGACGACGGTGTGAAGGTCAACTATGCGAAATTTGCGGACATACTGGAGAGGATCAAATGACGATTGATAATATTAACCGCAGTCTGGCGGAGCATTTTGCGAAAGATCTGCCCGACTGCTACGACCGCAGGATCATATTTTGGTTCGATTCCGAGCGTGAGTTTGAATCCATGCTTGATGAACTTGACCTGACCGATGTGAAAATATTAAAGCTGACCGGTGACAATTTTTTTGAAGCGAAAATGCTACTATCTGAGACGGACACGCAGTCGAATTATCTTGTATATGACCCTCTGACCTACAAAAAGCGTGAGGACAACTGGCTTAGGGATATACAGTTATACAGCGAGGAATTTCGTGCCGATCTCGTTTCCATGCAGATGAACGAACTGAAAATGCCCCAGACAACACAGCTCCGCCGTGCCATGAAGCATTACAAGAAATTCTTTGAGAGCAAGGAGCGTGTAGGCAAGCTGGCGGCACTCGCCACAAAATATGAAACCGCAGGACAGTTGCACATCGATATCATGGCGGTGCTTTCGGGTGCAAAACATAATACCGTCAATGGTGTTATACGTGCGATACTCTGCGATTCGCTTGACAATGAAGAAAATGGTGCATTGGAGCGTATCGCAAAATTTGGAAGCGAACAGGCACTGCATGAAATGACAGCGAAGTTTTTCGGCTTTTCAAATGAAAAAATACCGCTGTACGATCTTGCAACACATATCCTGCTGACGGCATTTTCGACCCTCGGTGATGACCGCGTGACTTCGGGGCTGGAACAGTATATCTCACCTGAAAAACAGACCGCCTGCTATGCTTTTCTTGACGATTGGAACAACTCTGACGACAGCGAAAAGCTGTTCGACATGGCGGATAATATTTCAAGGCACTATAACCTGACAGACCGCCTTAAAAAAGTCAATACAGATATTCTGCTGAAAGCCGACAGCCTGCCTTGCATTGATGAGGTAATAATCGGCAGATTTATGAGCGAGATCGGTGAGGATATTATCAAGGCTGAGGAGATACTCAAAGTTGTCGAAAGCCGCCGAACATCAAAATGGTATGACAGATATTCCTATCTGTATGACGGGCTGTATTATATCGCCAAAATGCAGGAGTTCCACTACGAGCATATTACGGGATTTCATTATGGCAGATATGACGACCTGTGGAAAGCCTACGGCAAAGACCTGTACATCATGGATACATATTACAGACGTCTGCATATTGCGTTCCGCAAGAGCCTTGTCAGCACATCGGGGACGCTTGATGATCTGTTCAAGGGTGCAATCGTGACTGCGGAAAAAATATACAAGAACTGGTATCTTTCCGAGCTGAATGGGCAGTGGTGTGACCTGATAAAGGACTATATTTGTGATGGCTTTGCCCTTGATGGTATTTCATATCAGAAGGATTTCTATAAATCAAATATTAAGCCGATAGCAAGCGACAGCAGAGTATTCGTGATAATATCTGATGCCCTGCGTTATGAAGTGGCGATGGAGCTTAACGAAAAACTTCTTCGTGAAACAAATGGAACAGCAAAGCTGACAGCGATGCAGTCTGTATTCCCAAGCGTTACGAAATTTGGCATGGCAGCACTTTTGCCACACGATGAACTGACCGTCAACGATGATATGAAGATACTCTGCGATGGTCTGCCGACAGAAAGCACCGAAAACCGTGACAAGATACTGAAACGTTGTTCACCTAAAAACTGTGCCATAACATATGAAAATCTGCTTTCGATGAACCAGACACAGCGCAGAGAGCTTGTCAGCGGTGCGGAGGTCGTGTATATATATCACAACAAGATAGATGCTGTAGGTGATAAGGCGAACACGGAAAAGCAGGTATTTGAAGCCTGTACCGATTCAGTCGAGGAAATGAAAAATCTTGTGCGAATGGTCGTAAACTCCATGAGCGGTTCAAATATCATCATTACCGCAGACCACGGATTCTTGTATTCCAATGAGCCGCTTTCTGAGAGCGATAAGGCTGAAACGAGCCTTGTTTCAGGGAACATATCTGAGACGGGCAGAAGATATATCATAGCTGACAAAAACAGCAGTTCGGATATTCTGATGAAAATACCTATGGACGAGTATTCTGAAAGCATTAGAGGTTTTGCACCTTATGAAAATATTCGCATCAAAAAACAGGGTGGCGGCATGAATTTTGTTCACGGTGGTATTTCCCTGCAAGAATGTTGTGTGCCTGTCATCATATTCAAGAATATATCAAAGAATTCAAAGAAATTCGTTGATATAAAGAAAGTCACGCTGAGACTTATCAGCATGACAAGAAAGATCAGCAACAATATATTCTCGCTTGACTTCATGCAGCCCGAAGCAGTGGGCGGCAAGATCGTTCCCGCAACGTATGAGATATATCTGTGTGACAAGCAGTCAGTTCCTGTGAGTGATGTCCAGACGGTAACAGCCGACAAGACAGGAGAACCGCAGGACAGAGTTTTCAAGATAAGATTCACGCTGAAAAGTGCGGATTTTGACGGCAATGCGGTATATTATTTGAATGTTGTTGACAAGGAAGCAGGCACTATCATTGAGCGCACAGAATTTTCCGTAAAGATAGCGTTTGCAAATGATTTTGATTTTTGAGTGATAAATTATGAAAACAAGAAAATTTAAGGTAAAGAACGGAATTGGAGGCACATGGGTAACTCTGCAAGGAACTACCAAACATGAAGTCCAAACTACGCGTGACCGTGAAAACAGAGAAACATTAAAATCGATCGTTACAGTTTGTGCTATCGGATCGAAACTGCTCTTATCCCCCGAAAAGAAAAAACGCATTTACCGCTGGCGAGCTGCTCAAAGGCGGAGAGAGCCTAATTATTACGCTGCCAATAAACAGCTTGAAGCAGAGATGAGCATTCCTGTAGGGAGTGTGATTGGAGGAATGATTATGGATGAATTTGATAAAAGGGTGATCGAAGCGTTTCCCGGCAAGGCAGTCCGCAAGGATCTTACCGGACTTATGAAAAAGGGTGCAAATGTGCCTACATATGTACTTGAATATCTTCTTGGAATGTACTGCACCACCGATGACGATGATGAAATGAGGATCGGCTTGGATAAGATCAAGAAGATACTTAGCGAGAATTACGTTCGCCCCGACCAGAGCGATTATGTCAAGTCCAAAATAAAAGAAAATGGTCAGTATACGGTCATCGATAAGGTAACAGTCAGGCTCGATGAAAAAGAGGATAAGTATGTAGCTAGCTTTACAAATCTTGACCTGAAGGATTTTGAGGTCAATTCTGATCTGGTAGTTCATAACGAAAAACTGCTGATAGGCGGTATATGGTGTATTATCAAAATTGAATATGTCGGACTTGAACAGGACGATGAAGAGGATGAATACGAAGAAGATATATTTGAAGGCAACAAAAAGAAACGCAAAAAGCTGAAAAAGAAGAAATCAAGATATGAATCTCCTTTTGCCATAGCCGCATTAAAACCGATACAAATGGCAAATCTTGACCTTGATGAGATCATCGAAGCCAGACAGCAGTTTACCAAAGATGAATGGATAACCATACTTCTCCGCAGTGCAGGCTATAAACCAGATGAACTGGACGAAAAGCAGAAATTCCACTATCTGCTGCGATTTGTGCCGTTTATTCAGAAGAACTATAACCTTGTGGAACTCGGTCCGAGAGGTACGGGAAAATCTCATGCTTACAGTGAGCTTTCGCCTTATTCGATACTTATGAGCAGCGGACACACGACTGTTTCCAATATGTTCTACAACATGGCATCGCACCGTGTGGGACTTGTGGGAAACTGGGACTGCGTGGCGTTCGATGAGGTCGGCGGTATCAAGGGCAGTGATGCCGATATGGTGCAGATCATGAAAAACTATATGGCAAACGGAAGCTTTGCCAGAGGCAGCGACTCCATAAGCTCAGATGCTTCAATCGCCTTTGAGGGAAATACGTTCAGGAGTGTGGAGGATATGCTCCGCACCACAAATCTCTTTGAGCCGTTTCCCGAAGGATTCAATAACGATTCAGCTTTCTTTGATAGGATACACGCATATCTGCCTGGCTGGGAAACACCGAAGCTGAGAGCAAGTCTTTTTACCAACAGATATGGTCTTATCTCCGATTGCTTTTCCGAGTTTTGCCATGCTATGCGCAAGTATGATTTCACCAATTCTTTCGGTGAATATTTCGCCCTGAATGATAATTTCAATACCCGTGATGATACGGCAGTAAGACGCACTTTTTCGGGACTTGCAAAGCTGATCTATCCCGATGAACAAATGGACAAAGAAGAAGCAAGAGAGCTGCTTGTATATGCTATTGAATGCCGCCGCAGGGTCAAAGAACAGCTGAGGAAAATGAACCCGGCGGAGTTCAGTGATGTTATGCTCGGATATATCGACCTTGATACTAACGAGGAATTTATCGTTGATCTGCCCGAAATTTCAGGCGGAACGCTTATTCCCGACACCTTCGGTAAGCCGGGATATGTCTATGCTGTCGGTCGGTCTTATGATGACAAAAATATTGGTATTTACCGCTTTGAGAATAAGCTTATTGAGGGCAATGGAAAGCTGAGTTTCCGCAATGTTGAGGGTCTTGCAGGTGCGCCAAGAAGTGTAAAGGATAGTATCACAGCGGCATTCAACTACTTTATCCAGAACAGCCGCAAGCTGATAGACGGCAAGTATGACGATTTCGATTACAGCCTGTATTATAACGACTTGCAAAACAGAAATGTCAGCGAAGAGGTCTCCATAGCGGAAGTGGTGGGTCTTTTCTCGGCTCTGTCGAATCGTCCTGTCATGCCGTCACTTGTGATATGCGGACGTGTGGTAATGTCTGGAGAAACTATGCCCGTCATCACCATGCTTGACGAAATATTTGTGACAGCGGCAAATGCAGGGGCTAAGAAAATACTTCTTCCCGAAAACAGCCGTGCCAATTATGAACAGCTTTCAGACAAAATGAAAAGCGAAATATCTGCTGAATTTTATTCCACTCCGCTTGAAGCGGCAAAAATCGCACTGGGAGTAGAGCTGTAATGAAAGAATACAAGTGCATAGCCTGTGGCGAGGTGAAACAAAGCACAGAGCGCTGTATGTGTCCGATTTGCGGATATATGATGTATGAACTGCCAAATGAGCGAAAATCCGTACTTATCGGCGAGATAACGGATTTTGTTAGAGCGATAATAAATCAGAAGATAGATATAAAGTCGGTTGATTTCGGAAAGCTGGATTCGGACATACACCGCTTTCCGGACTATGATAAAATAAAAAATCATAGGAGAGCCTTTTATTATGGCAAGACAAAAGAAACCGGTACATCGAGTACAAATGACAGAAGGAAAAAGAAATATCATCCACCAGCTCCTTGAAGAGTACGATATTCAAACTGCTGAAGATATTCAGGATGCATTGAAAGATCTTCTGGGTGGAACAATCAAAGAAATGATGGAGGCTGAAATGGATGATCATCTTGGCTACGAAAAATCAGAACGTTCAGATAATGACGACTACAGAAATGGTTATAAGCGAAAAAGAGTCAACAGCAGTTATGGATCTATGGAGATCGATGTCCCTCAGGATCGTAAATCTACGTTTGAACCGCAGATCGTAAAAAAGCGTCAAAAAGATATCTCCGATATTGATCAAAAGATTTTTTCTATGTATGCGAAAGGAATGACTACCAGACAGATTTCAGAAACGATTGAGGATATTTATGGATTTGAGACATCCGAAGGCTTTATCTCAGATGTAACAGACAAAATCCTGCCCCAGATTGAATATTCTTGTGCGGTAACACCGCAAGTCCGGCAGACGGGAAACCGTCTGTCCGGGCTAGCGGGAACCGCTTATGCGAGTTTATTCACGTAATGTTTTGTCCAAGCCATAAACCTCTCGCATCGAGATATCATGTTCGGCATCAATGCTTGTAATGTTGATACGATAACTGTCATGAGCAATGCGGTCAATGATTGCATCTGCCAGAGGACTATCATCACCACCCAGTTGGTCGTACCATTCCTCGAACTCATACTGGGAGCAAAAAATCGTTGAAGATTTCTTGCGTCTCCGATGGAGTAGTTCGAAGATATCTCTTTGTTCAGATTCCGTTGGTTTCAATAGAAGCCATTCGTCCAAAATCAGGACAACGGGATTGGCATACTTAGCCATCACCTTTTTGTAGTTGCCATCTGTCCGTGCCACCTCCAGATCAATAAGCAGATCAGGCAGACGGATATATTTGGTATTGTAATACTGCTTACAGGCTTCCATGCCAAAGGCACAGGCCATGTAAGTTTTACCGCAGCCTGTAGCACCGGTAATAAAAAGATTCCGATGTTCAGATATATATTCGCAGGTAGCAAGTCTGCGAATCAGTTCCTTGTTTAGCTTGCGTCCGGAAGTATAGTTGATATCCATGATATTCGCTTCCGGCTGATCGAAACCGGCATTCTTGATCAGTCTTTTGAGACGGTTGTTTTTGCGACTGCTGTATTCGATATCCACCAGCATACCGAATTGATCCTCAAAGGGAACCTCCTTGAATTTTGGGTCATTGAGTTGGTTGCGGAATGCATCTGCCATTGTGGTAAGGCGCATTTCTATTAACTTATCCATTGTACTCTGATTGGTCATATGTGTTTACCTCCGATAGTAATCGGCACCTCGTGTGATGCCATGTGCTTTATGTGTGGTCTTGGTATCGATTGCTTCCGATGCCAGTTTTTCTGAACCGGTTACAAGTAGGTTTTTAATACTCTTGTAACTGGGTGATGCTGTATAGGATAATGCCTTTTTACAGGCAGCTTCCAGTAACGCATCTGAGTACTTCTCAGCAAGCTTAAGAAGCCCCATACAGCTTCGGTAGGTTTGTTGTTCCACACTTTTGGAGGTCAATATTGCATTGACTGCAGTGTACGTATTTATGCCAATCCGCTCAGCCCATTTACGGAAGCGGTCACCGTTCCATTCCAGATACTTCTGGTGGTCTGCCGGCATATGTTCAGTAATGGTGCTGTACTGCCCAGGGCGTCCTTTTAGACGACGATGGGAAGCAATGCGGTTATGGTTGTAGAAAATTTCAATCGTGGTGTCTGTTACCCTTATATCAACTTTCTTTTTAATGTATTCGTACGGAACGGAGTATAGCATTCCGTCCACAGATATGTGATAATTGAACTGGACAGTGGCTGTTTTCCAGTCACTCAGTTCAAAACGGGTAGCAGGTAATGGTGCCAGCAATGGTTTTTCTTCCCCAAGAAATAAGCTTCGCCGACTACCCTCTTTCTTCTGAAAGAGCCTTTGGTTGAACAGTTCCAGCTTATCTTTGATTGCCAAATTCAATTCAGCAAGGGAGAAGAACTGTTCATCCCGAAGAGCTGCTGTGATCCAGGTAGAAATATTTCCTACTGTCCCTTCAGCATTCGGCTTATCTTTTGGAGCTCTGACACGCGCCGGGATAATAGCGGTGCCGTAGTATTCGGCCATTTCCTGATAAGTTTCATTGACCTGCTGGTCTTTAAAGCCACCATTGTGGACAACTGCTGTTTTACAGTTATCCGGTACGAGAATTCTGGCAACACCACCAAAATATTCGTACATATGAACATGGGCATTAATCCATGATTTCTGCTTCATATCCAGAAATGCTTCCACGTATGCGTACTGACTATAAGTCATCACGCCGACAAATATATAGGCTTTGGTGATCTCACCGGTATCCGGATCAATGATTGTTGCAGGATCTCCTGCCCAATCGACCTCAACCTGCTCACCAGGTTTCCGGTTGATATGCATGGTAGCACGTCGTTTCTGCTCATCCTGCTGGATGTGATAGCAGAACTGGGAATACATAAGTGGTTCTTCGCCATTTGCATGACAATCCTCCATGTATTCTGTCCACAAGAGTTTCTTACTGACTCCGTTACGGAGTAATTCTTTGTGGACATAATCGTAGTCAGGCATCCGTTTATTGGATCTGACTTGCTTTGTAGAAGGAAAAAACATTTCTGCAAGAACAGCATCGGTATCGCTTTTATCAAGCGGCCAGGAAATATTTAATTCCCTTGCACGCTTCAAAACGCGATTAACCGTTTTCTTGGAGACATTGCAGCTGTCGGCAATACTCTGCTGACTGAGTCCCAGACTTTTTAGCCTGAGAATCTCTCGATACTTGGTCATGGTCATGACCTCCTTTGAATGAATTTACACCAGCTGGTGCATGATTACATTCTAAAAGATTTATGATAAAGGTTTCCACTACCGGAATGGTGGTTTCCTAAAAAACGGATTTGCGGTTTCCTGTCACCGGACAGCAGGGACACGGGCACCGGATTATTCACCAGATCGAAGACTGGCAGAACCGCCCGTTAGATGAGGTATATCCGATCCTCTACATCGATGCGATCCATTACTCTGTCCGCGATAATGGTGTGATCCGTAAGCTTGCTGCTTATGTGATCTTGGTATCAACATGGAAGGGAAAAAAGAGGTCCTTAGCATTTCGGTCGGTGATAATGAAAGTGCGAAATACTGGCTTTCGGTCATGAATGAATTGAAAAACCGAGGCGTGAAAGATGTTTTGATCATTTGTGCGGATGGACTTACTGGAATAAAAGAAGCGATTGCTGCTGCTTTCCCGAAAACGGAGTATCAGCGTTGTATCGTGCATCAGGTGCGCAACACCTTAAAATACGTTCCAGATAAAGACAGAAAGGCATTTGCCACAGATCTGAAAACGATTTACCAGGCTGCGGATGAAAAGAAGGCTCTGGCCGCGTTAGACAGGGTGACAGAAAAATGGACTCCAAAATATCCGAATTCTATGAAACGCTGGAAGGATAACTGGGATGCCATCTCCCCTATTTTCAAGTTTTCAGCAACCGGCCGAAAGGTGATCTATACAACAAATGCCATTGAATCCCTGAATTCCACTTACCGTAAGCTGAACCGCCAGAGAAGCGTTTTTCCAAGTGATACAGCCCTGCTTGAAGCGCTGTATCTTGCCACCTTTGAGGCAACGAAAAAATGGACAACGACGATCCGTAACTGGGCGCAGGTATATGGTGAATTGAGCATTATGTATGAGGGACGCCTGCCGGAATAGGTGTTTTATAACCCAACAGGACAGACATGTTACCCTTACGTCAACTTTCTTTTTGATATATTCATATGGAACGGAGTATAGCATTCCGTCCACAGATATGTGATAATTGAACTGGACAGTGG
>OGPX01001937.1_pt1 | contig 12779 bp, 9 predicted proteins | sample 1553101 | NCBI WGS metagenome assembly OGPX01 (sample SAMEA2579964, study PRJEB22360) | human gut metagenome | biome: human gut; feature: human-associated habitat; material: faeces | place: Denmark | collected 2008/2010
GCTCCATAATACGAAACCGGTTCGCCCGCAGAAAGCAGGTGATGGACATCGCCGACGGTCTGGCAGCGGAAGTACACTTCGCCTGGTTTGCGCTCTTCCGTTCCGACGATCGTGACGGAAGTCGGCGCCAGGAACAGGCCCTGCCAGAGCTGCACCGGCGTTGTGTTGAGCAGATGGGACAGCGCGACGCAGGTAACGCCGAGATGGCAGAAGCAGACGATGACAGCTTCGCGGTTCGTTTCATCTGAAGCGTGGTAGCGGTAGCCGTCGCGTACATAACCGTAGCGAGCAAGCAGCGCATCGAGTCCGTCCGTTACGACACGATAATTTTCATCCATGTTTCCGGTTTTCATGATCGGGTTCTGTGTCCAGAGATCATGATCATAGAGATCCCGGTTCGCATCGAGCACATCCGGCAGAAAATCCCACGGAATCCGGCGTTTTCCGGTCTCCGGATCAAGGACAGGCGCATCAAATTCCCGCAGCCACGGAAGAATTTCGGCCTCGCGGCCCGCATTTTTCAGCGTAAAAGAAGCCGTATCCTTCGCGCGTCCGAGCGGCGAGCAGTAAAAATCGGTGACGTTCCATTTCGCCGTGCGCTTCGAAAGCAGCTCAGCCTCACGCCAGCCCTTTTCAGTCAGCGAATCAATCTCATAATTCGGTTCGCCGTGGCGGATAAAGATAATTTTCATAAGAATTCCTTTCTTCGTATGCCACAAATCGTTTGGTTTATGCATCGAAAAGTCAATTTCAGTTCCGAAAAATCTGCGGCAGAGCACAGAACATTCAGAATTGATGTCACTTAGCTTAGTGTATCATAAATTGTCAAACTTGTGTGAGTTTCTGTGGAAAAAGATGCGGCAAATTGGAAGAGGCGTTCGCACGTCTGGTAGGCGGCCTGGGAGGAGTGGTTAAGATTTGAGAGGAGAGTGACAGAGGATGATGCGTTCTGGAAATATTTTTGAACGGGAAGGCAGCAGAGGGCATGGCTGCGATGGAGATGGCACAGAGATTACAGGAGGTGGTGATTATTCTGGTTGGGATAAGATGTATGATCAGGGCAGTATTGAAATAAAGGGGAGATGCCATTTATAAAAAAACAGTAAATTCGTCCACTTAGGACTAGCCGCCGCGGCTGTAGATTGATACAATAAAAGAAATAGGAAATATCGATTTTTTGCATAGGAGGAACACGGCGGCATGGCGGGATATGTGAGTCTTCAGGATGTAACAAAGACCTATCAAATGGGTGAGATTACCATCAAGGCTGCGGATGGGATCAGCTTTGATGTGGAAAAGGGTGAGTTTGTGATTGTTGTTGGACCGAGCGGTGCGGGTAAGACGACGGTGCTGAATATTTTAGGCGGAATGGACACAGCGACTTCAGGAAAGGTGTTGGTGGACGGGGCGGAGATCAGTAAGTACCGCGGCAAGAAGCTGATCCAGTACCGGCGGGAGGATATTGGATTTGTTTTTCAGTTTTATAATCTGATGCAGAACCTGACGGCGCTCGAGAATGTGGAGCTGGCGATGCAGATTTGTAAGCATCCGCTGGATGCGTCGGAGGTGCTTGCGGAGGTTGGGCTGGAAGAGAGAATGAATAACTTCCCGGCGCAGCTTTCGGGCGGAGAGCAGCAGCGTGTGGCGATTGCGCGTGCGCTGGCGAAGAATCCGAAACTGCTGCTCTGCGATGAGCCGACCGGCGCGCTCGATTATGTGACGGGAAAAGCGATCTTAAAGCTGCTGCAGGATACCTGCCGGGAGAAGGGGATGACGGTCATTGTCATCACTCACAACTCGGCGCTGACACCGATGGCGGACCGCGTGATTAAAATCCGAAACGGAAAAGTGGCGGGCATGAAAACAAATGAGAACCCGACGCCGGTGGAAGAGATAGAATGGTAGGTGGACGATGAGAGCATTTCGAAAAGACTTTATCCGGGAAATCACAAAGAACAAGGGGCGGTTTCTGTCAGTCTTTTTCATCGTGCTTCTTGGCGCGGCGTTTTTCTCGGGCATTCGGTCGGCGGAAGGAGATATGAAGGTTTCGGCGGACCGGTATTATGATGAAGTAAATTATATGGATTTGAAAGTTCTTGGAACGCTGGGGCTGACAGACGATGATCTGGCGGATATCGCGAAGACGGATGGCGTGAAAGCGGTCTACGGCGGAAAAACGGTGGAAGTGCTGCATGACATCGGCGAGAGCGAGCAGGTTGTGAAGCTGATTGCGCTGACGGACGGTGTGAATGAGCCGCGCGTGGTCGAGGGACGGATGCCGGAGAAAGAGGATGAAATTCTTGTTGATACGCAGTTTCTGAAAAGTTCCGGCTGTGAGATCGGAGATCAGGTAACGTTCACTTCCGGAACGGAGGATCCGCTCTCAGATTCGCTGACCGGGGACACGTTTACGATTGTTGGTTCGGCGACACTCCCTTATTATATGGATCTGAACCGGGGAACGGGCTCGATTGGAAACGGAAGCATCAACAGTTTTGCACTGCTGCTTCCGGAGACATTTACCTCGGATCTCTATACAGAGATTTACGTCCAGGCGGACGGCGCACAGGAAGAGGCGAGCTACAGCGATGCGTATGATGAGACGGTGAAGGCTGTACAGACGAAGATTGAAGCGCTCGAGGATGCGGCGTGCGACCGGCGGTATACGGCAGTCAAAACCGAAGGACAGGAAAAGATTGATGATGCAAAACAGCAGGTCGCTGATGCAGAGCAGAAATTAGCGGACGCAAAAACAGAGCTGGATGACGGTGCACAGCAGCTTGCCGACGCGAAAGTGACGATTGCGGACAAAGAGCAGGAACTTCTCGACGGCGAACAGACGTTAAAGGACAAAGAACAGGAGCTTCTTGACGGAAAGCAGACGATTGCTGAGAAAGAACAGGAACTCCTTGACGGAAAACAGACCATTGCAGACAAAGAGCAGGAACTTCTCAGTGCGAAAGCAACCATCGCCGATAAAGAGCAGGAACTGGCATCCGGCAAGGCAACGCTGAAAGATAAAGAGGCGGAACTTGCGAGCGGAAAAGCGACGCTGGAAGCAAAGGCGGCAGAGCTGGAAAGCGGAAAAGCGGAGCTGAATCAGAAAGCCGATGAACTTGCAAGTGGAAAAACCACACTTGAGGCAAAAGCGAAAGAACTTTCCGACGGAAAAGCACAGCTTGCAGAGAAAGAAACAGAACTGGCATCCGGCAAAAAAGAGTTAGAGGAAAAAATGACGCAGCTTTCGGTGGCAAAAACCGAACTGACTCGGAAGCAGACGGAGCTGAATACTGCAAAAGAGCAGCTTTCCAAAAAAGAAACGGAATTGAATATTGCAAAGGAACAGCTTTCCGCTGCACGCGAGGAACTGGACAACAAGAAAGCAGAAACCGCTGCAGGACGCACACAGTATGAAGCGCAGAAGGCAGCGTATGAAGAACAGTGCGAACAGGGATCTGTTAGCCCAGATTCCCAGGCAGCTTCCGATGGTGGAGGCTGCGCAGACAGAAGTGACTGGTCAGATCGAGGTGATTGAGGCTCAGCTTGACGGACTGACAGAGGAAGATGAAGCATATGTATCCCTGTTGGAACAGAAAACTGCGCTGGAAGCAAAACAGACAGAGTTAGCACAGCAGCTTTTCACGATGCAGGAGCAGAAAACATTTCTGGAACAAAACATCGCAGCGTTTGAAGCAGCAAGCGCTGATGCGGAAGCCCGGCTTGCGGCTGCAGAAGCTCAGATTACCGACGCAGAAAGTCAGCTTGCCGCTGCAGATGCACAATTAACAGAAAAAGAGCAGGAATGCGCCGCAGGCGAGGCACAGATTGCTTCTGCAAAAGAAGAACTGGAAAGCGGCGAAGCTCAGATTACAGAGGCTCTTGCCCAGCTTCAGGATGGAGAAGCACAGGCAGAAGCTTATCAGAAACAGATTGAGGATGGCGAAGCCCAGCTTGCATCCGCCAAAGCAGCGATTGCCGACGGAGAAGCTCAGATTGAGACGAACCGCAGTAAATTAAAAGACGGAGAAACTCAGCTTGCGGCTGCCAGAGCCCAGCTTGCTGATGGGGAACAGCAGATTGCATCGTACCGACAGACGATTCAGTCGGGTGAGGCCCAGCTTGCCGCTGCAAAGCAGACAATTTCCAGTGGAGAAAGTCAGCTCGCCGACGCGAAACAGACGATCGCCGATGGCGAAACCCAGTTAGCAGAAGCAAAGCAGACGATCGCCGATGGAGAAAGTCAGCTCGCCGAAGCCAAGCAGACGATTGCCGACGGAGAAACCCAGCTTGCCGACGCGAAACAGGAAATCGCCAACGGAAAAATCTCCCTTGCGGATGCGAAACAGGAAATTGCCGATAAAGAAAAGGAACTTGAGGACGGCAAAGCCGAATATGAAAAAGCAAAAGCCGACGCCGAACCAGAAATCGCGGATGCGAAGCAGGAAATTGCGGACGGTGAGAAAACACTCGCAGACCTGAAAAAACCAACGTGGTACGTCTGGGGACGGAATAAGGTAACGTCAACTGAGAGCTTCGGTCAGGATGCCGGCCGTATCTCGAATATCGGAAAATTCTTCCCGGTTATCTTCTTCCTCGTGGCTGCTCTCGTCAGCCTGACGACGATGACACGAATGATCGAGGAACAGCGTCAGCAGATCGGTACACTGAAAGCTCTGGGATACGGAGACGGCGTGATCGCCTTTAAATATTTCGCATACGCGATGCTCTCCACCGTATCCGGCGCTCTCGCGGGCGTGGTGGTTGGAGAAAAAATCCTGCCCTGGGTTATTATGAATGCCTACGGCATGCTGTATACCGGACTCCCGTATTACATGACCCCGCTGAACTGGGAGCAGGGAGGCCTTGCGATTCTGGCGAGTGCAGCCTGCACCGGCGTGGCGACGATCGCGGCATGCTACAAAGAACTCGCCGCAGGTCCGGCAGAGCTGATGCGGCCGGAAGCACCGAAAAACGGCAAACGGATTTTCCTGGAACGCATCGGCGTACTCTGGAAACATCTGAACTTTACGCAGAAATCAACCGTGCGGAATCTGGTGCGGTATAAAAAACGATTCTTCATGACCGTTATCGGAATCGGCGGATGCATGGGTCTGATCCTCGTCGGTTTCGGCCTTCAGGATTCCATCACCGCGATTGCGAAAAACCAGTTCGTCAGCCTCTTCACCTATCAGGCGAATGCTGTGCTGAATTCAGATGTGGATGAATCCGAAAAAGAAGCATTGCAGACCGATCTGGAAAACTACAGCGGCATCGATGAGCTGCTGGAAATGTACTGCCAGAACATCGAACTGCAGACCGACAAAAAGACCGTGGATGCAGTGCTTGAAGTGCCGAAAGAACTGACGAATTTCAATGACTTCTATGCCTTCCGAGACCGGAAAAGCGGAGAAGTTTACGAATTCCCGACCGACGGCGGCGCAGCCATCAGCGAAAAGACAGCAACGATGCTCGGCGTAAAAGCAGGCGACACGGTTCAGCTGAAAAAAGGCGATGATATTGTGGACGTAAAGATTTCGATCATCGTCGAAAACTACGTGCGCCATTACCTGTATTTGGCCCCGGATCTCTACGAGGAGCTGTTCGGCGGAGCGCCGGACTACAACCAGCTTCTGATGAAATATCAGGACATGTCGGGCAATTATGAGACAGCACTCGGAGAAAAAATCATGACGTACGACGGTGTAGCGGCAATCTCGTTCACATCCGACCTGATTGATCAGATTGACAACATGCTTCGTTCCCTCGACATCGTCATCGTGGTGCTGATCGTATCGGCGGGCCTGTTGGCGTTTGTGGTGCTGTACAACCTGAACAACATCAACATCACCGAACGACAGAGAGAGCTGGCAACGCTGAAAGTGCTCGGCTTCTTCGACGGCGAGGTGGCATCGTACGTGTACCGGGAAAACATGGTGCTGACACTGTTCGGCGTTATCGCGGGCATGGGAATTGGAACGTTTTTACATCATTGCGTAATTCAGACCGTCGAGGTCGATATGATGATGTTCGGACGAAACGTGTTCCCGCGGAGCTACGGCTGGAGCCCTCTGATTACCCTGGCGTTTGCTCTGTTCGTCAATTTTATGATGTTCTACCGGTTAAGAAAAATTGATATGATTGAATCGCTGAAAAGCGTGGAGTAAACAACAGAAAAAGGCCGTCCGCGGTGATGCAGAGAATCTGCAGAAACCGTGGGTGGTTTTTTCATTTTGAAAGTGAAATATGAGCCGGAATGCTTGTTTTTTCAGACATTTCGTTGTATAAAAAAAATAAGGGTTTTTATTAGAACAGAATCAAAAAACAAAGAGTAAAGGGGATTTTTACAAATGGGAACAACAGAAACGAAAAAAATGAGAGTCGGCGTTGTCGGCTGCGGAGCGATCAGTGATATTTATCTGACGAACATGATTCATAACTTTGAGAATCTTGAGGTAGCAGCATGCTGCGCAGGCCATCTTGAACATGCGAAAAAGAAAGCAGAGCAGTATGGCATCAAGGGCTGTACCTACGAGGAAATTCTGGCAGATCCGTCGATTGAAATGGTAGTCATTCTGACACCGGCACCGACCCACGAGGGGCTGATCCGTCAGGCACTGGAAGCCGGAAAACACGTTTACACTGAAAAAACAATGACCCTCGCACCGGAAACGGCAGCGAAACTGATCGAGCTGGCAGAGGAGAAACATCTCTATCTCGGTTCCGCACCGGACACCTTCCTTGGATCGGCACTGCAGACCGCAAGAAAAGCGATCGACGACGGGCTGATCGGCGAGGTGACATCTTTCGAAGCATGCGCAAACCGCGATCTTGATTTGCTGGCGAGCATCTTCCGTTTTCTGCGGATGCCGGGCGGCGGTATCTGCTACGATTTCGGTGTTTATTATCTGACGGCAATTGTGAGTCTTTTTGGTCCGGTGGATCGCGTTGTATCGTCCGTGCGAAACCTTGCGGCGAAGCGTGTGAACATCATTCCGGGCAGCCCGGAATACGGACAGGAATTTGACTATACAAACGAAAGTCAGGTCTTTACCATTCTGGAAATGAAAAACGGTGTGACCGGTACATTCTGCGTCAATGGTGACAGCGTCATCAATGATCAGGCGGTATTCACCATTTACGGTAAAAAAGGTATCTTAAAGCTTGTTGATCCGAACAATTTCGGCGGCGATGTTGTCTATATTCCGGGTGTAAAAGACTGGACACAGCAGACTGTTCCGGAAGTTTTACATTATGGCTTTGATTACAGCGAAAACAGCCGTGGTCTTGGCCCGTCTGAGATGGCAGAAGCAATTGCCGAGGGCAGACCAAACCGTGCGAGTGCCAAAATGGCATATCACGTACTCGATACGATCGATCAGATTATGAAGAGTGCGGAAACGGGTGCATTTGAGAAGGTTCCATCCACCTGCGAAAGACCAGAGGCCATGCCGAATTCATAGCCTATTTCTGATAGGATTGCAGGTACATCTGACGGAAGTCGGTAGGGCTTACATTTTTTGATTTCAAAAAGACTCTGTTAAACGTAGAAATACTGTTAAAACCGGATTCGAGCGACACTTCGGTGATCGTGAGATCCGGTTTTTTTAACAGGTTTTCGGCGATATGGAGCCGTTCCCTGGTGACGAAATCCGTGAAGGAGAGGCCGGTGTATGCGCGGAACAGCTTGGAAAAATGGCAGCGGGAGAATCCGGCGACTTTTGATGCTTCTTCCAGGGAAACCGGTTCGGTGCAGTGACTTGAGATCCAGGTACATGCAGCAACCATCTGGCGGTGTACCTGTGCGGAATGGCCTGTTTTTTGCGGTGCGGCAGTTTCGGTCGGCACGGAGAGATTTTCGCCGAGCAGAATAAAAAACTGATATAGCAGAACGCATCCGCGCAGTTCAGAAAAACTGATACCGGAGAGGGAGAGCCTGCGAAGCTCTGTCAGAAATCCGCGAAGCTTTTCGATTTCCGGGAAGTTGTTCTGATTCAGAAGACGGATCTGATAAAAAAGATAAGCAACAGACTGGAAATCCACGCGTTTTTCCAGAAAATCTGCATCGAGCTGAAGCATGATCAGGCGATGTTCTCTGTTGGTTGTGGAAACAGCGTGCAGCTCGCCGGGCCAGATAAAAAGAAGATCACCGGGCTTTAGCGGAAAGGTTTCTCCATTTACTTCATAGATAATGCCGTTATCCTGTGCAAGCACAATTTCGATATAGTGATGCCAGTGCAGACCGAAATAGGCGGGGACATGCGAAATAGAGATATCGTAAACATAGCTGTTAGCAAAATGATTGTTTTCGAAAAAAGAAGTCGAATCGTTTTTCATGGCAAAAGAATCCTCCGTATCTGATAAACGGTATTATACAACAGAAGAGAGAAAAAATATAGAAAAAATCGAAACATCTGGGCAATGATCGGCAATATATAAGTAGTGTTTTACGAGGATCTGTATTATGGTTAAGATATGAAAATTGTGAAGAACGGCAGAAATCGGAAAAAGAGTGATGTGATTTTGGCGAAAATTCACAATAAAAGTTTATGAAAAGTGAAGAAGTGAGAGGTAAGCGAAAAATGCAGATTTATGTAGATGGAAATGCTGTGCGAAGCGGAAATGGGCAGAAGGAATATCCATTTCAGACGATTTCTGAGGCGGCAAAAATTGCAATGCCCGGCGACGAGGTGCTTGTAGCGCTTGGCGTATATCGGGAATATGTAGATCCGGCGAATGCGGGATGTGAGGATGCAAGAATTGTGTATCGTTCTGTGGAACCGGGAAAAGCTGTGATTACCGGTGCGGAAATTGTGGATAACTGGGAGCATTTGGAAGGTGATGTGTGGACAGCGCGCGTTTCGAACGGATTGTTTGGGGATTACAATCCATATACGACACTGGTCAGCGGTGACTGGTTTATCGCATCCTACACGGCACACACCGGAGAAGTGTATCTGAATGGAAAATCCATGTATGAGGTGACAAGTCTGGATCAGGTGAAAAAGCCGGAGATCTATAAAAAATCCTGGGATCAGGCATTCACGGTTTACACCTGGTATGTGGAGCAGGACGAAGAGAAGAATGAGACCGTTTTCTATGTGAATTTCCAGGGGAAAAACCCGAATGAGGAAACGGTGGAAATTAATGTGCGCGAGAATTGCTTTTATCCATCGAAGGAGGGCATTGGTTATATCACGCTGTCCGGCTTTGTTGTAAAACAGGCGGCAACCCAGTGGGCTCCGCCGACGGCATCAGGAAGGAATGGTCGGCCCGCACTGGTCAAAGGGATGGATCATCGAGGATTGTGAGATTTCAGATTCGAAGTGCTCGGGCATTTCACTTGGAAAATACAGACAGCCGAACAATGACAATAAATGGCTCAAATGGAAATTCAAAGATGGCACACAGACGGAGCGTGACTGTATCTGCCAGGCGCAGCGGGAGGGATGGACAAAGGAAAACATCGGAAGCCACATCATCCGCCGGTGCAACATCCATGACTGTGGACAGACGGGTATTGTAGGCCACTTAGGTGGTGTGTTCTCGATTATTGAGGATAACCACATTCACCATATCAATAATAAACAGAACCTTGCGGGTGCGGAGATCGGCGGCATCAAGATGCATGCAGCAATCGATGTGATCATTCGAAGAAACCATTTCCATCACTGTACGAGAGGCCTCTGGCTCGACTGGCAGGCACAGGGCACACGTGTTACGCAGAACCTGTTCCATGACAATACGCTGCCGAACGAGGAAAATGCAAATCCAGAAGGTATGGACGGTATCGGCGAGGATATCTTTATTGAAATTTCCCACGGACCGACACTGGTGGACAATAATGTACTGCTTTCGGACCGCGCGATGAAGCTGGCAACGCAGGGTGTTGCGGTAGTACATAACCTGATCGCGGGATCGTTTACTGCTGTCGGCCGAGGTGTCAACAATGGCTCCGAAAAGCTGCCGTCGCCACGCTACACACCGTACCATGTGCCGCATCGCACGGAGATCAACGGATTTATGACGGTTCTTCACGGTGACTGCCGGTTCTACAATAATATCTTCATCCAGAAGCCGGTTCGTGCGGGAATGGAAGAAATCCGTAAACTGACTGGGGATAATGAATGGGATGACGGAAATCTGACAGCAGGAACCGCACCGTACAGCGGATATCCGACATTGGAGGAGTACGTGGCAAGATTTGAGGGCTACTGCGGAATGGGTTCCGGAAAGTCACCGGATCTGTATTACGAGAAGCTGCCGGTATGGCTTGGCGGCAACGTTTACTTCAATGGGGCGAAGCCGGCAGAACAGGAACAGGACGCTGTAGTGGATACCGAGCATGAAATCACCATCGGTGTAAAAGAAGAGAACGGAAAATGGAAACTGGAGACCAATGTTTACGATTATCTGCCGCAGAATGCCTGTGCAGTGATCTCAACGGAGACACTTGGCATGGCATTTGAGCCGGAACAGAAATATGAGAATCCGGATGGAACGCCGATCGTGTTCCGATATGACTACTTCAGAAACCGTCAGGGCATTCATCCGCTGCCGGGCCCGTTTGCATCAAAAGAGGCTGCGGAAGAAGCATTATCGTAAAGAAATTCTATAGACCCGCAAAAAAATAGCGTAAAAAATTCAGCGCCGCAGAGAGTGAATGACTGCGTCACAGCCTTTTTTGCAGTGTTTTCGGGTTTTACTATAACAAAAAGGAGTATAGAGAAATGATTTACTATGTCAATAATTCCGCTCCGAAGAATGGAAACGGAACAAAAGAGATGCCGTTCAAGTTCATCAACGATGCGGCAAAAATTGCAAAGGCAGGAGATGAAGTTCTGGTTGCACCTGGTATTTACCATGAATATGTTGATCCGGTCAACGGCGGAACCGAGAATGCAAGAATCGTCTATAAGAGTGAGAAGCCGCTCGGCGCAAAGATCACCGGTGCGGAAACGATGAATGACTGGGAGCATTACAAAGATAATGTGTGGGTATGCCGTGTAGACAACGGAGTTTTTGGCAATTATAACCCATACACGACAATGGTCGGCGGTGACTGGTATTTTGCACCGGTGGTACGCCATACCGGCGCGGTTTATCTGAATGACCGCCAGTTATACGAGGCAGAGACGCTCGAGGAGTGTATCAAGGGCGAGGTTTATGCGCCGTCCTGGGAGCCGGAGTGGTCGGTTTACAAATGGTATACCGAGCAGGACAAAGAGAAAAATCAGACGGTCATCTACGCAAACTTCCAGGGTAAAAACCCGACGGAGGAAAAAGTAGAAATCAACGTGCGCCGGAACTGCTTTATGCCGTCGAAAACAGGCGTAAATTACATTATGTTCAGTGGATTTGATGTCAGCAAGGCAGCAACGACATGGGCGCCGCCGGCTGCTTATCAGGACGGTATGATCGGTCCGCACTGGTCGAAGGGATGGATTATTGAGGACTGTGAGGTCAGCAACAGCAAGTGCTGCGGTATTTCGCTCGGAAAATATTACGATCCGGAGAACGACCATTACTTTACCAGAAAACACGTAAAAAGCCCGACCCAGATGGAGCGTGATGCTGTGTGCCGCGGCCAGTATCACGGCTGGACGAAGGAGAACATCGGAAGCCATATCATCCGCCCTCCCTGTGCCACATCCATCACTGTGAGCAGACCGGTATTGTCGGACGGATGGGCGGTGTGTTCAGTATCATTGAGGACAACCACATTCACAACATCAACAATATGCAGCAGCTTGGCGGAGCCGAGATTTCCGGTATCAAGATGCATGCAGCGATCGATGTTGTGATGAGAAGAAATCACATTCATCATTGTACGATGGGCATCTGGTGTGACTGGGAGGCACAGGGAACACGCCTGACCCAGAACCTGCTGCACGACAACTGCCCGCCGGAGGGAACACCAAAGGCAGAGGGCGCAATGATGAGTCAGGATATTTTCATCGAGGTTGGCCATGGTCCGACCCTGATCGATAACAACATTATGCTCTCACCGGTCAGCGTTCGTATGGCGACCGATGGTATTGCCTGCGTACACAATCTGATGCTTGGCTCATTAACTGCAGTTGGCGGCGGAACAGGAGACCGTTACACGCCGTATCACATCCGTCACCGTACCGAGGTTGCCGGATTCATGACATTCCTGCATGGCGATGACCGGTTCTACAACAACATCTTTATCCAGAATTACCCGGTTGAGGAAACAGAAACGGTTGAGGACATGGGCTTCAAGATGGAGGATAACCAGGAGGTCGGAACGCATGTGTTCGACGAGTATCCGACCTATGACGAGTGGATCAGCCACTTTGAGCTGGATAACCCGGCCGACATGAGCAAGCTGGAGCCGTATCACAATAAATGTCATCTGCCGGTTTGGGTAAACGGAAACGCTTACTTTAACGGAGCAAAGGCGTGTGTGAATGAAAAAGAGAATCTTATGGATAACGAGAACCAGGTTAAGGTGGAACTTGTGGAAAAAGACGGCCACTATTCCATCAAGACGAACGTGTATGAGTTCCTGAAGGATTTCCGGACGGGAATTATCAACAGTGATATTTTAGGATACGCCTTCGAGCCGGAGCAGAGATTCGAAGATCCGGACGGAAGCACGATTATCTTCGATCAGGATTATCTCGGCGAGCACCGCGGCGTGGCAGCAATGCCGGGACCGTTTGCGGATGGAGCTGAGGCAGAGAAGATTCTGTGGTAGAAAAAATCAGAACTTACCGGTTGATATGAAAAAAACAGGGCGCTGTGCAGGAAATGGC
>OGPX01001939.1_pt1 | contig 12776 bp, 7 predicted proteins | sample 1553101 | NCBI WGS metagenome assembly OGPX01 (sample SAMEA2579964, study PRJEB22360) | human gut metagenome | biome: human gut; feature: human-associated habitat; material: faeces | place: Denmark | collected 2008/2010
CACTTCGTTTGAATCGGTGGCTGGATTTTGCCTCAAAAGCTGCCGAAACAGCCCAACAGAAAAAACAGTATGAAATGAATGCGCGGCGTATTGTTACTGTTTGGGGACCTCCGGTAGATGACTATGCAGCTCGTATCTGGAGTGGGCTGATTGGAAGTTATTATCTGGAACGTTGGAAACACTATTATGCCAGCCGTACCAAAGGAATTGATTTTAATATGGCTGCCTGGGAACGTAATTGGGTAGAGAATAGTAAAAAGACAGATTACGAATGGGGAACGATTGACCTTATTGATTTTTCCAAAAGAATGATGGCTTTGTCAAAGGATATTTCGGAAAAGGATTTAAAATTGAATCGGCCGGATATGATAGGTACATGGAATATAGGAGATAAAGAATGGAAAGAGATTAAACTGAATATTTCTGCCCGCATGCTGAAACAGATGAATGGATTTTCATTAGAAACAATAAAAGGAAACGGAACGATAAAAATTTCCGGCTTCAAACTGGAAGCAGATGGGAAACTTGTGACCTCCTCTCATGATACTCAAACACTGCAATGTGGTAAAAAAGTAACTTATCGGTTCTCTTTACCTACAAATTTGCAGGCTAATAACGGATGCATTATGACTATTCGCCTCACTTCTTTGTCGGAAAAAGCTGCCGGTATTGTTGTGGTTGATAAATAAAAAAAACGGTATACTGCATAAGATAAGGAAATGTGTCAAAACATGGATAATACTGTCGCTTAGTTCGCAGGGGCGAGGTTCGCTCGCCCGAAAACAGTTTGCTTTATGCATTCGGGCAGGCAAACCCTGCCCCTACAGCTGACGATGGGATAGGCCGGTTTAGTTTTGACACACTCCCTTTTTACTTCAACGTATCATAATAAGCGTCCAGCAACTTCTTTGCCGCAACAAAAGAAGTCAGCTTTCCGTTCAACACTTCCTCTTCCTTCACAGCCAGCATGGAAGCTATTGTCTCATTATTATAAAAACTGTCGCGCAGGTGCTCGTTGATGGACTCGTACATCCAGTATTTTGCCTGTTCGTTACGGCGCTGTTCAAAATAGCCATTGGCTTTCACAAAAGCAAAATACTCATCAACCATGTCCCATATCTCCTTGATGCCCAAGCCATAAAAGCCCGAATAAGTCAGGACTTTGGGAGACCATCCCGAATCGGGTGCCGGAAACAGGTGCAGCGCATTCCGAAAATGGCTCGCTGCCAGTTTCGCTTTCTCTATGTTGTTGCCGTCGGCCTTGTTGATGACAATGCCATCCGCCATCTCCATGATACCCCGTTTGATGCCTTGCAATTCATCTCCCGTGCCCGCCAGTTGAATCAGCAGAAAGAAATCCACCATGGAGTGTACCGCAGTTTCACTCTGCCCCACTCCCACCGTTTCGACGAATATCTTATCAAACCCTCCTGCCTCGCACAGGATAATCGTCTCACGGGTCTTTCGTGCCACTCCGCCCAACGAACCTGCCGAGGGGCTGGGGCGGATAAAAGCATTGGGATGGACAGACAGTTTCTCCATGCGGGTCTTATCGCCCAAGATACTGCCTTTGGAACGCTCACTGCTGGGGTCGATGGCCAAGACAGCCAACTTTCCTCCTTGTCGGAGCACATGCAGCCCGAAAACATCAATGGAGGTACTCTTGCCGGCACCCGGCACTCCGCTGATTCCGATACGAATCGACCTGCCGGAATAAGGGAGACATTTCTCTATAACCTCCTGAGCGATGGCCTGATGTTCGGGTTTCACACTCTCCACCAGTGTCACGGCCTGACTCAAGACGGTCACGTTACCTTTCACAATACCTTCCACATACTCTCCCACAGAAAACTCACGGCGACGCGGTTTCTTGCGGAATTTCAAATAAGGATTCACAATGGATGGTTGTTCAATGCCCGCATTGACGACCAATCCCTTATATTCTTCACTATTTTCAGGATGTTCCATAGCTATTTCTTTGAGGTTACTTTCACATTGATAATTATTTTCGGGCTGTTCGGGTCATTCGTTATCATCAATACACGAGGTGAGCCTTTCACTCTTCTGAGGTTATGCCCATAAGCCGTAATCTTCATCTTGGTCGTTGCCCCCGGCTTCAAGACACGTTTCTTCAACTGCACTCCCAAAGCAGAGTTGAACACTTGCAAATCACGTATTTCCAGATTGGATTTACCCACATTCTTCACTATAATCGTCTGCGAACGTTTCTCGTCATCTGCCAATTCTCCCATGACCAGTTCCTTGGCAGAAAGATGGATGGCAGGCGGATTCAGGCGTTCCTGCTGACTGATGCGAGAGAAATCGGGCAACAGCACAGCCGAAACCGGAATTTCATTTTCCTCACCCACCTTGTCTCCGGGAAACCGTGACAGGTATACCGAAGCAGTGGTCAACCCCAGCTTGGGAAGTTTTTCGGTATCAAGAGTCACCTTAATCTTTCCGGTGCGGTTACGCCCCAGCTTGTCGGGAGTGGCCACCGCACTCAAATAAGGAGGCAGATGCATCAACACAGGTGTATAGACCCGGTCCGAAGTATTGGCTATCAGCAGTTCGATGGTCGGTTTATCTCCCCTGTTCGCATCGTCAAACTCTATTTCCTCTTTATTCAGGCGGATTGCACCGATTTGATAAGGATGGGTAAAGGTATAGTTCTTGGGGTCGGCGGTCACTTCTCCGCGAAAAGACAAATAAACAGGCTTGTCTGACGCATTGCAATAAACACCGATGCTTTTCCGGAAACGACCGAGAGCCTTGGCATCAAACGTAGAACTGACTTCACCCGTTTTCCCCGGCAGGATAGGAGATTTGGTCCAGTCGGTAACAGTGCACCCGCAGGAAGTGGTGACATTGGATATCACTAACGGCTTATCGCCCTTATTTGTTATTTTAAAGGTAGCCGTTACCGGGTTCTTCCATAAAATGGTTCCAAATTCGTGCATTGTCTTATCAAAAGAGGCTTTTGGCTGCGCAAAGACTGAAAGCCCCGATCCCAGCAACATACTTATTATCAACATTATGTATTTCATACCAAACTAAATTCTTCGTTTAAAGTAACAAAGGTAAGGAAAAAAAGCATTATCTTTGCATTAGAAGGTGTTAAAACAAAAAGATTAAAACTATAAACTGGAATATTATGAGAACATGGAAGAATTATCTATGTATGCTGGCCGCACTGGTTGTCACGCTCGGTTTCACTTCCTGTGAGAGCGATGAAGACATCGGTTTTGATTTATCGGGATTGTATGGAGTGACATGGTTCGGCGATATGGGTGCCGGTGATTCTTGGGGTGAACCTTTGGACAGCTATATCACATTCACATCCGGCTCTCGCCCCGACCACGGTGTGGGAACGGAAGACCTCTATTATACCACTCCTCCCTTCGAGTATTATGATACCTATAAATTCGACTGGTTTATTGAGAACGGACGGTTATATATAGACTATGATACCGGGGAATCCATCATTATAGATTATCCGCATGTCAATGGAAACTACTTCTACGGAACAATAGGAAACTTTGATTTCCGGTTGGAATACGATGGAGGCCGCAGCGTCAAAAGACAAGCGGATATCTCCAAATGAAAATAACCTGTCATTAAGTTGTAAGGGAGTATGTCAAAACTGTCGTTTAGTTCGTAGGGGCGATGGAATAGCCCGGTTTAGTTTTGGCACACTCCCTTTACAATTCTATTTCACCACTACTTTATATCCTCCTGTATGCCCGCCGAACTCGGGTGCATAAGCCGACTGAATCGTTGCTATCCCGGACCGGTATTCTCCCGAACGGGTCACATACACCTGATACTCTATCACATACATTCCTTTACGCATTTGATTGACAAAGAAAGAAGTGGAAGCATCTTTCGTTGCCTGATAATATCCCAGGTTTGTGCTCAGGCGATAACCTGACAATGCTGCCAACGGCTCCATACAAGCGGCACGCTCATCTTTAATCTGTACAAAATCCATATCCCGGTCTGCCTTTACCGTCAGACGGACAGTAATCTTATCACCTATATTCAATACAGTGCCTTCTTCTATGAGCGTCTCTCCTTTATAAAGGCTACGGCTGACAGACAAACCGCTACTTTGCTCACCCATCTTATCCATATTCTCCAGATATTGGGCATACACAGCTCCCCAACCCATACCGCTGCCTTCACAATCCACTGTCACCTTCTTCAGATTCAGGACATTGCCTTCAACCACCTTCTTGAGATAACCCACCGGCTCTTCCGCCGACGTCTGAATCACCTCTTTTCCCAAGGTAATCTTCACGGCATCAGAGTTTGCCAATAAGTCCGTTCCCGAATTCAGTAAGGCATATACAGCATTCACCGTAGCAACAGGAGTATCCCAAACCTGCGTTTGCTTCTCTTTCAAAAGCCAGCGTTTCATCTGGCTCAACGCCTGCTCGTCTTTGGTAACGTATTGCACCGCCTCCATTGCAGCCACTTCGGTCGGAATCTTATAACCGAACCAAGAATAATGTGCCTTGGGAGTATCAAAATAACGCCCCATCTTGTCTGTCACCACCGAATACTCCATAACAGACTGCACAAACTCTTTCGCCTTTACCGTCTCTCCGGCCTGTTGCAAAACAATGGCAGATAACGCCTTTCCGTAAACAGTCAGATCGGTCGCCTGTGCACTCAGCTTACTGATAAAATAACGGTTCATATCGGCATTTGCTCCGGCTTTGCCATTCAAAGCACATATATACAGATATTGAAGCGTCTGTTCTGAAGGACTGACATTCGTCACGCCTTTCTTTTCGGCTTCCTTCATTGCCTTGTATTCTTTCCCTGCCTGCACGGTAAGATAGTTTAATGCTTTCTGATACATGGCAGAGAGAGCCTGATTCAGTTTTCCACCGGTCATCACTTGCAGGCGGGTCAGCATTTCCGTTATCTGCGTAGTCATATAACGATTGCCCGGCATACCCTTGTACCAGCTCCATGCACCATCCCCATTTTGCAGCTCATTCAAATGTGCCACACAGACAGACAATTTATTACTCATCGTGTTCAAATCAAACAAGGTGGCAATACGTTGACGTTGTTCTTCTTCATTCACGGCTTCAGTCAGCCACGGTGTCTCTGCCAGCAATATGTTCTTCAACTCCTCATTCTTTTGCAACCGGCTCATGAAAGTTTCTTTAGTGCCTCCCTGTGCCAGCCAACTGTCAAATATCTGTTTGATACGCGGATTTGAACTCACAATGAACTCGGCCAACGCATTCGCATAATAAGCAGAAGCCCATGACAGCGCATCCTCTCCCTGCGGAACCGCAACCACCGGCAATGCCATGACAGCATACCATACGGGATTGCTCGTAAATTCCACTGTCATCTTCCGGCCGGATGCCGTACGACTGTGGTTATTAAACAGATGCTCCAATGAGAAGGTATAACTTCCTTTGCCGTTTACATCCAACGGCACACTCTCCGTCACCCACTGCTTATCCGTCAACACCGGGATGTAACGCTGTTCGCCATCACTGAACGTATCTCCTTCAGCCACCATGCGGCATGCCAATACAGTATACTTATCAGTGACGTCAAAGGTAAAGCTCACATTGCCCGTTTCTCCCGCTTTCACTCCGAACTTCTGCTTCTGAGTATAGAAGACCTTCTCTGTTTCAGGATTGAAAAGTTCCATTCTGACAGTTCCGGCAACAGCCTTATCCGACAGGTTAATCAGTGAAGCGGCAATATTTGCCTTATCACCCACACGGACAAAACGAGGCATATTGGGTTGAAGCATAAACTCTTTGGAGGCAGTAGCGGTTGCCTCTATCCGGCCGTAATCCACCTCCTTGGTATGTGCCAGCCCCATAAACTTCCATTTCGTCAGGCTCTCGGGCAGGATAAACGAAATGCTGACTTCGCCCTGCCCGTTGGTACGCAACTGCGGATAGAAGAAAGCTGTTTCGGCAAAGTTCTGACGCACCTGCACATTCCCTGTTTCTTTCAAAGCACCCGCATCCATTGCTTCCGCTCTCAACACAGGAATTATTTCTTCCTCAAACACCACATTTGTAATCGCCACATCTTGGACATCATCTGCCATTTTCGGTCGGGCAGCACGCGAATTCATTCCCCAACCGGCAGGCAAACTCTCCAAGACACAATGCCGTACACCCACGGACGGAACCAGCAATTCACTATAAGAGTACGAAGAGGTGTTCAGGCTCTTGAAGGGGAAATTGAGATAGATATATTCAGTCCGTGTATACCATTTGTTCCATAAGGAATGTGGAATGTTACGGGTGAAGTTCACGCGGAAGAAAAGGTCGTGCGTATAGAAGCGGTCCAAAGAGGCATCATACATCATCGCCAGCAGTTCGGCGTCAGCCGGACGGCCATCGGGATAGAGCACGCTCAGCTTCCATTCTTCCTGCTGACCGGGGCGAAGCTTATCACGGAACGTAGTCCACTTCAACTGCAACTCTTTATCCGGTTCGGGTTTGGTAATCCGTGCATAGTGACCATAGAGCTGTCCGTCTTTCACAAAGGCAACACTTACCATTACCCCGTTTCCATACTCCTGTTTATAAGTAAGCGGGAAACTGACGATGGAATCGGAGAACTGCACACGTCTGCTTTCCACCCGCTTATTGCCGGAAAAGACATCATAAAGAAGATAGATATTCTTTTCACTGCTGCCGACATAGATAGTAGCCGGAGAATCTCCCTCAAATTTCTCTCCGTCCTGATAGAACCAATCGGTGGTGGCAATCGGCGGACGTTTATCGCCGAGCGAGAACAACAGGAAACCTTGAGATTCCGTACATTCCCTGCCCTGCGCATCTTTAGCCGAAATCTTCAGGATATAAGAGCCGGAAGGAAGCCGGTATAATGCTTCGGGCACAAACTTATTATTGGATGCAACTGTAGCCTGCAACACTTTCTCACCGGGTTCATGGTTACTTTTATTTGGTTTAAACACCTGATAAATCACCTCTGTATCTACCGGTTCGCCCGATAAATTAGTAACAGAGAAGGTCAATTCCCGGGCTTTCTCTTTCACCATCTGTGCGGATAATCCCTCAATAGCGAGCACAACGGAAGTTTTACCCAAGGGCAACGACAGGTTGGCTTGTTGCGTTTCACCCGCACCGTCAGTCACATCCGCCTGTACCCGATAAGTATAATACCATGTCGGCAAATCCTTCACATCGGAATCGGCCTCCAGACGCACCGTGACGGTGAATTTGCCTTCGGCATCGGTCATCGTTTCCCCATCCCAAGCGGCAGAACGGCCCCCCCGGAAGCGCCAGAACCAAGAGAAAGAACGGGTGATATGATAATTCACCTTTGCATTCTGCACCGGAGCACCGGCAAATGTCCTCGCCACACCGGTGAGAAGCACAGAGTCGCCTATTTGATATTCGGTCTTGACCGGTTCAAAAGCAACATCGAAGGTAGGACGTTTATACTCCTCTACCCTGAAGCCACCGGAAGCAGAACCGGCCTGCAACCTGAAGTAACCGGTCAGGCAGGGAGAAGGCAGCGTGAACTGACCGCTGAAAGAGCCGAACGAGTTGGTTGTCACCTTCACCTCGCCCACCTTATTGTTATTGACATCATACAGAGTCACCGTATATTCTTTATCGGCCAACACCTGAGTATCATCCTGTTGCTGCCTGTACGCAATGCCCGAAACATAAACCGTTTGTCCCGGACGATAGATGGAACGGTCTGTAAACAGACTCAACACCTCCTGTTCGCGATTCTCCGAAGGAGCGTAATAGATTTGTTTCCACAAGTCTGCAATCGGCATAGCCGTATCGCTCATAGTGCGGGCATTATACATGATAGTTCTTTTCTTATCGGGAAACCCGAGTTTCAGCGTACCTTCTTTATCGGCCGTATAGGTTTGCGAAGGCATGAAACGTCCGTCCGTACCGGTATAAATCACCACCTCGGCATCGGGCACAGGATGTCCGCTTTCGGCATCCACCACAACCAGTTCCAGGTCATCGTCAGGCAAGGGACGATAAATCACCCTCAACGCAGTGACATACATCAATGTTCCACCCGGTTCGCCGACTTTTCCTTCCGGTACAGCTTTCAAATAATAGATACCCGGCTGCGGAGCCTGAATCTGAAGCGTAGTATCGACCGGCAAATAATCGGCAGTTCCTTTCAGCGAGAAGTTTTCCTCCTTTTGCAACTTACCATACTTTGCAACAAAATTCTTCATCTTACTTGCCCACATCACGGAAGTGACGGGTAAGTTTATCTTATACAGTTGCAACGTAAAGCCGTTCAAATTCTTATAGTTCACTCTTACCTCCTGCATCTTGCCCGGATAAGCCGCAGACACTTCCAATGACAGAGAAGGATTCAATATCTCCTTTTCTATGTTTCTCAGCCTGTTGACACCGACATAACGAGGGTATTTGGAAATCCCCTCACGTACCACTTTCAGGCGTTCCACCTGATTATTTTGCTTCTGCAAGTAATCCGACAGGGCCAGATAAACCTCAGCTCCGGCTTCCTCATCGGGATATCCGGCTATCCAAGAGCGTAATTCCTTTTGGCAATCCTCATTGGAAAAGTTCTGATTGAACGTGTTGAACAGATAATCCAACGCTCCGATGCCGGTCACCATCCATGCCGAACGATACGCAGGAGTATCATACAGTGTCAAAAGCGAACGATAATTCTGAAGAATTGCTGCCACGAAATCACATTCGGACACCGGTACTGCCGTATATGCCATAAAGCTTTTTATATCCTTCACCTGTGCCGGCAGACTGTTGGTCTGGTTCCCGACAGAAGCAGCTTCCCACCTGTTTTGCTTCATCAGCAAGAGGGCACGACGCGCCAGCAAATCATACAGATTATCATGAAAATAGCGTTTGCTCATTTCCCCGACTTTTACCATCGGCTTCAGTTTCTCCACCGGACAGGCTGCCAACAGGTCTTTGTCCTTCAGTGAAGACTGCAAGAAATTGAAACCTTGCTTTACATCTTTCGAGATAGTCAACTCACCCAAAATGGAATAGAGCACCGCCCTGTCTTCCGCTTTGTCCGTTTGCTTTGCCCAGTTTTCCAATCCCTTCATATCCGTCTCCAGACTATCGGGAGTGACAAGAGTGCGATATTGCATGGCAGTCAGATATGCCTTCATCATTTGCGGTACATCACGCTCAGCCTTTGCCTTATCATAGATTTTCATCGATGCGGACACCACAGACTGAGGAAGGTCTTTCTTTTGAAGTTGTTCTACCTCTTTCCACATTTTATCGTAAGTTTGTGCATGCAATGGAGCAAATAAACTCATTGCCCAGAGCACTATCAGAAAATAATAACGAGTATTCATAAGCTTCGTCTTTAATTGTTCCTTTAACAAAGAAACGCATTATGTAGTTCAGCACTGCATCCTAATTGGTTAAATTAACAAAACAAGGGAAACGGAATTTCTGCTTTTCTCAACGAAGCAGAAGCAAACGCTTCAAGATAAGACGCTTATACTGCTTCTTCAAATCATCCGCCAAAAACGAATTGTCAATCAAATCCATCCATTTAATAACAGACCGTCGAAACTTTTTGGCGATATTCTCTATCACCTTGCCACTGACCCCCGAAGCGACAATAGATGACTCGAAGTCCTTCCGACATATTTTCCGCTTCTTTCCATTGAGTGTCAATGCCAATTCTTCAGTATCTTCGGGCATAACAAGGACGGTAGAGAGTAAATCGTATGCAGGTGTCAGACAATAACCAAGTCCTACATTATATAATGAGAAGTTTTTCAAATGCATATCCGAGTTTCCTGTTATCCACGAGAATATCACCAACTCCCAAAAGTTCACCAAGTCGAGTTGCGGAACGGCGGAATACTTCTTGATAGCCTTGGCTATCTGCTCATACGAACCTTTATATTTATATTCGGTCAACCGTTCGGTCAACTGACACATATCCTCCATCGCTATCTTACTGCCATCTGCCTTCCTGTCTATACGTCGGGTGATATAACATAGCTCTCCATCGGCAAAACGCACCAATCCATGAGGCACAACAGCTATTTTGGCTGCTTCCGCCATGTGCATTGTGAGATCCTCCAGCTCAGGCAAAGAGCGGTAAATGTCCGTTTGTGGCTTCAGGATAAACCGTCCCCACAACCCGACAATCGTAAAACGATCAGGTTCATTCTTTCCACCGGGGCGAACATCAAGCGACAATTTGGCCTGTGCACCGGTCAATGTAGTCCGGGCTCTGACCACTTGCTTGGCCAAATCCCCTATTTCGCTTCTCACATAAGGCAGATGAGGAACCTGCCGTGTACCATACAGTTTTTGAGCACAAGCCGGATGATAATCCACCTGACCTTCTTTCAACTCCTTATAGCAATATAAACATTTTCCCATCGCATCTCAATTAAACCGGTTCATCAAGTATCACACTTACTGCCCCTATGCAGTCTTTACAACACACCAGCAATAACGACATACGATCGCGCTGGTTTATCTTCCAACTGTTTTCTGCAATATTCAGAAGCCATCCTTCGGGAATCAAGCCATCAAAGAAAGGAAACAACACAGTGTCATGATACGGCTTATCCGTCAAGGGGAGTGTCAAGCTAATGGCTTCCGCCTTATCGGAGTTCAAGAAATCAGCGTCATAGACAAAAGTGAAACCATTTTCATCTTCCGTGAGCAGACCGGCATAGGTATCATAAAGAAATATCTTCCCTCTTTTCATTCTTCATCCTCCTTTCTTATGGGCACTGCCCCTACTTTATGCCCGAAAAGAGCAAGTACCTGATTGACTTTATCCATCCGCAAAGTTTCCTTACCTTGCTCCAATTCACGTACAAAACGCAATCCGACTTAGCTGCCAAATCCACCTGCGTAAGCCCAAATTTTTTACGCATATCCTTTATAAACAATGGTAATGAATCGCTCATAATTATACCCTTTAAGGTGCAAATATAACAAAAGATTCCACAATTACACCCAAATGGGTATAATTGTTCGTGCTTCTTTTTAAAATATACCCGAAAAGGTGTAATTCATTTATCCAAAGCAAGCGCAGTACGTCTGTTGTCTTAAGTAACAAAAAACAAGACACAAATAGATTTGGAACTTTAAGCGATATCTCATACCTTTGATGACCAATAAATACACATACATTTCACAGGTTGGTGCGCTCTATCGGACGCTCTTTTATTATTCAACGAAAACAGCCTTTCGGAAACAACCGACTACGAAGGAATAAGCATGGACTTAATATCAAATAAGGCCGGACTCTAAGAATCCAGCCTTATCTGCAACTATTTTAATGAATTTATATTCTTTATTCTTTGACAGGCGTATTGCCCAATGTTGCCACTACAAAATCATAGAACTTGGCAACCGAAGGAATATAACAACGTTCGTCGGGTGAATGAGGAGAACGCAAGGTAGGACCGAAAGAAATCATATCCAAGCCCGGAACAACGGCACCGATGATGCCACATTCCAAACCGGCATGAATCACTTTCACTTCCGGTTCCTTGCCGAACTGTGCCTTATACGATTCCTTCATTGCTTTCAAGATAGGAGAATCAACATTCGGTTCCCAACCGGAATAACCGCCGGTACGTGTCACTTCCATGCCTGCCATAGAGAAACAGCTTTCCAAAGAAGTATTCAGATAATCCTTCATGGAGTCGCGTGAACTACGAGTCAGAATCTTTATTTCCGCTTTACCGCCACCGATAGTGACAATAGCCAGATTGGAAGATGTCTCCACTGTATCGGGAATGGTCGGAATCATGCGTGACACACCGTTCTGACAAGCATAGATGGCATCAACCAGATTGTCTCTGATTTCATCGGGAACCATCATTGCAGGCAGTTCGACACGCTCTGCCTTAAAGCTGATCGGAGTTTCGTGCACATGATATTCTTCGTTCCACAAAGTCTCGCATTCTTGTACATATTCCATCACATCTGCTTCTTCTTCAGCCGGAATAGTAATCACCACTTCGCACTCACGGGGAATGGCATTACGCATATTTCCACCCTGCCATGAAACCAAGCATGCCTCATCGTAAGCAATCACCTGATTCATAAAGCGTGCCATCAACTTATTGGCATTGGCACGGCCTTCATTGATTTCAAGACCGGAGTGACCGCCGCGAAGTCCTTTCAAAGTCACTTTCAAAGCGATATCATCAGGGTCGGTTTCCACTTCTTTGTATTCCAAAGTAGCAGTCAGATCTTCACCGCCTGCACAACCGATATATAGTTCACCTTCTTCTTCCGAATCAAGATTCAACAAGATATCACCGTCCACCGTACCCGGTTTCAAGCCGAATGCACCAAACATTCCGGTTTCCTCATCAGCGGTAATCAATGCTTCCAACGGTCCGTGTTTCAGTGTGTTGTCCTCTAAAACAGCCATAATAGCAGCTACACCCATACCGTTGTCAGCTCCCAATGTGGTGCCTTTGGCTTTCACCCAATCGCCGTCGATATAAGTCTGGATGGGATCGTTTTCAAAATCATGTACTGTATCGTTATTCTTCTGGGGCACCATGTCCATATGTGACTGAAGAATTACTTTCTTACGGTTTTCCATACCGGGAGTAGCAGGTTTACGATAAATGATGTTACCTGCTTCATCTTGAAATGTTTCTACACCGATGCTCTTTCCAAAGTTCAGCAAGAACTCTTGAATCTTCTTCAGATGACCCGAAGGACGGGGAACCTGAGTCAATGAATAGAAATGCTTCCACACATTCTGCGGAGCGAGAG
>OGPX01001946.1_pt1 | contig 12744 bp, 15 predicted proteins | sample 1553101 | NCBI WGS metagenome assembly OGPX01 (sample SAMEA2579964, study PRJEB22360) | human gut metagenome | biome: human gut; feature: human-associated habitat; material: faeces | place: Denmark | collected 2008/2010
AATGGGCTTATTTCAGCCGAGGATTTGTCTGTAGGTTGATTGAAGATTAGTATAAAGGAAGCTCTTGACAACGTGAGTTTCGGGTGCTATAATACACTTGCAGTCAAAGCTGTAACAGTTTGAACTGCAAATATCAACAAGAATTGGAGTTGGGAAGATGCGTACTGTTTCCTGCTGAATTTTAAGGTGCATATGAAAATTTTTAAAGCGCATTTTATATGCGTTTGTTTCAGTGCGCCATTGCAGGAAAGATGTGCATATTCCCGACTTTTATATTGATACGGTGCATTGTGTCCCTATGCGCCTTATTCGGTGTAACTGCCGCAGGAGATGAGCTTTCCTGCGGCTTATTTTTTTGCATCGGAGGCGCATATTATGTCAGTTATAAATATCACAGACCTTACTTTTGCCTATGAGGGCAGCTATGACAACATCTTTGAACACGTAAGTTTTCGCATTGATACCGACTGGAAGCTTGGCTTCACGGGACGCAACGGTCGGGGAAAAACTACATTTTTGAATCTTCTTCAGAGTAAATTTGAGTACAGCGGCAGCATTTCCGCTGATGTTGATTTTGAGTATTTCCCTTATGAAGTCAGCGACAGATCGGCTGATGCAATAGATGTTATCGGCGGGATATGTCCTGATTACGTTTACTGGGAGCTTGTCCGTGAAATGAATTTTCTCGAAATTGATGAGGAAGTCCTATACCGCCCCTACTCGACCCTTTCATTCGGAGAGCAGACAAAGCTGCAGCTTGCGGCAATGTTCCTGCGGGAGAACAGCTTTCTGCTCATTGATGAGCCTACAAATCATCTGGATATGCACGGAAGAGAGCTGCTCAGCCGATATCTCAACAGCAAGAAAGGATTTATACTTGTGTCTCACGACCGCACGTTCATGGACAGCTGTGTTGACCATATCCTTGCCATAAACCATGCGGATATTGAGATAACAAAGGGCAATTTCTCCGTATGGCTGGAAAACAAGGAGCGCAGAGATGCTTTTGAGCTTGCGGAGAATGAGAAGCTTAAAAGCGAGATAAAGCGCCTTGAAAAGACCGCTGCCGAAAAGGCTGAGTGGTCGGACAGGGCGGAAAAGCGAAAGATAGGCTTTGACCCGACCAAGGTTGAAAAAAGCCTGACCCGACGGCCGACAGAGGCAGCAAAATCCAAAAAATCCATGAAGCGTGCCAAGGCAATCGAGTACAGATGCAGCAGGGCGATAGAAGAAAAATCCGCACTGCTCAAAAACATTGAAAGGGCAGATGCTCTTAAAATAAAGCAGGAGGATTTTCACGCCGATACTTTGGTGCAGTTCAGGAATGTGTCGGTGGAGTTTGGCGGCAGAAAAATTTTCAGCAGTCTTAATTTCACCGTTGAAAAGGGCGAGCGTGTGCTGCTTATGGGCACAAACGGCTGCGGAAAATCCACTGTGATGAAGCTTGTCTGCGGTCAGGATATCCCTCACGGCGGTGAGATAATTATCGGCAGGGGACTGAAAATATCCTACGTTTCTCAGGACGCATCGGAGCTTTCGGGCAGCTTGTTTGACTTTGCACGTCAGCGAGAGATTGATGAAAGCCTGCTGTTTGCTATTCTGCGAAAGCTGGATTTTGCCCGTGTTCAGTTTGAAAAGGATATGAGCGGATTCAGTTCGGGGCAGAAGAAAAAAGTCCTGCTGGCGGCAAGCCTCTGCGATTCGGCGCATATCCACATCTGGGACGAGCCGATGAATTATATCGACGTTATCTCACGTATGCAGCTGGAGCAGCTTATCATACAGTACCGACCCACTATGCTTTTTGCGGAGCATGACAAGGCATTCTGCGACGGGATAGCGGATAAGGTCATAACATTCTGAAAAAATCGGGAGCTGATGATCTTCGCATCGGCTCCCGATCGTATTTGCGTGTTTATGAAAGAATGGGCTGGAGCTGTCTGCCAGACAGTGCGGCTGCGGCGGCTTCGGGAAGCTTTGCAAAATCAGCCACCACCGATGTGGGCTTTTTGATGAAATCGTCCTGCCTGAACGGAACAAAGCAGATGTTCTTTATGTTAAGCAGTGTTCCGATATTTTTTGCCGAGGCGGACAGTGCGTCGTTGGTGGAAACTGTGATAAGTACAGGTCTCGCATTGCGCAGGTGTGATTTAACTGCCATTGTCACGGGTGTGTCGGTTATGCCGCAGGCGAGCTTTGCCAGCGTATTTCCCGTGCATGGGGCAACTATAAGCAGGTCGAACATTTTTTTCGGACCTATAGGCTCTGCCTGTGGTATGGTGTTGATAACGCCTCTTCCGCAAATGTTTTCGGCGGTCATGATGTTTTCCTCGGCTGTGCCGAAGCGGGTGTCAAGTGAAGAGGCGTTGTATGACATTATGGGGGTCAGCTCAGCCCCTGCGGCTTTCAGCTTTATCATCTGCTCAAATGCCTTGGAAAAGGTGCAGAACGAGCCGCACATGGCAAATCCGATCTTTGCTCCGCTGAGGGGTGATATGCTGTCTGTCAAGATGTTCACCTCCTTGTAAAAGGTGTGTATGTTACTTTCGTTCGATGAGTATGTTTTCGATAGCCTTGCCGATTATCTTTCCCGAGCTTATGGGTGCGGTCTTTCCAGGTAGGGACAGCGCCCATATGGCACGAAGCCCCATTCTGCCTGCGGCTTCAAAATCCATGCCGCCGGGCTTTGAGGCAAGGTCTATCATAAGGCAGCTTTTGGAGCATTGGGACAGTGCGCTTTCATCAAGGACAAGGTGGGGGACAGTGTTGAAGATAAGCTCCGAGTCCGAAAGAACACCAGAGCTTTTAAGCTCTGATATATGTATGGTCTTGCAGCCGAATATCTCAGCCCATGCAAGGTCAGAGTATTTTCTTGCGCATACGGTCATCTCTGTTCCGAAGCCGCTAAGTATCCTGATAAGCGCTTTGGCGATGCGTCCCATTCCCAGGATAAGCACCTTTTCTCCCGCAAGGGTCACAGCCTGTTCCTCAAGTGCTATCTGCACGGCGCCCTCTGCTGTTGCACGGGCGTTGAGGACGGACAGCTCCTCACGCTCAAAGTAGTCGATGACCTCTATCCCCTTGGAGGAGAATATCTCACGCACCTGCGGGGATATCCTGCCGCCGAAAACGATGCCGCCGTCCCTCACCTTGCCCGAAAGCTCTTTGAGGGATATAGTGCCTCGGTAAAATGGCGTGCTGAGGGTAATGCCGTCCGACGAGGGCGGCAGAGGAAGCACCAGATAATCGGTGCGCTGAGGGACGGACATAACATTGTCTGCCACTGTGATTTTGTCTGATGTAAAAACGTTTTTGTCAAAGCCGACGGTATAGACCCTGTGCTTATCCCCAAGCTGTTCGGCAAGGGCTGAAAAACGCATATCTCCGCCTGCGATAATATATGTGTCGGACATGGCGCATTTCCTTTCCTGAATAATGGGCATTTATCCTGCCCTTACACATTATATGCGGAGCAGTGCGCTGCGGTTCGTATATGTAACGGTCAAATATTTCTATTGTATTTTTGCGGAAAATGTGGTATAATAACAGTAATTTAAAGCATAAAAGGACAGGTGAACGGATTTGAAGACCTTAGAAGAAGTAAGAGAAGTTTTTGCAGATGACAGGTTTGCTACCGAGAATGGCGCCGTCATTGAGGAGATAGGCGATGGATACGCAAAATGCTCCGTAAAGCTTGAACGCAAGCATAAAAATGCCATGGGCGGCGTTATGGGCGGAGTTTATTTCACACTGGCGGACTTTGCCTTTGCAGTGGCATCGAACCATGAGAAAATGGGTGTTGTTTCCATAAGCTCCAACATAGCTTTTCTCAGTACTGCCAAGGGCGATATGCTTTATGCCGAGGCACACTGTGTAAAGGACGGACGCACCACCTGCTACTACAACGTCAATGTTTACGACGAGACTGGCAGGCAGGCTGCGGCTGTGACTATAACAGGCTGTCATGTGGGCTAACAATAAAACGGCTGTCGGTATTTCACGACAGCCGTTTTGCTTTTTTTATGGCATTAAAATAGTATATTACAGACCGTATTCGCCTGTGCTTATGGTTATAGCCTGTTCAACAGGGATAATGAATATCTTTCCGTCGCCGTATGCACCCTTGCCGCCTGTTCGGGCAGCGGTTATCATAACGTTAACTACCTTATCCACCATTTCATCCTCCACCACAACCATGACCATTTCCTTGGGCATTTCATCGTAATGGATAGCGCCTACTTTAAGTCCCTGCTGCTTTCCACGGCCAAGAACGCTTGTTCTTGTTGCAGGATATATTCCGTTATCCGCCAAAGCGGTAAGCATATCTGAAACCTTTTCGGGACGGATTATTGCTTTTACCATTTTCATAAACATCGCTCCATTACAGCATTATTTTATAAATATATGGTAACTCTTTTTGAAGCATTTGTCAAGTGGGTAAAATACAAAAAATGCAGGAAATTAAAAATAAAAATTCATTTTAGCTAAATTTATTTTGCAGAAGTGCTTCCGAAACCGCCGCTGCGCTTGTCCTCAGCTGCATCATCAACTGTTATTCCGAAAGGCATGAAGATTCCCTGTGCAAATGCGTCGGAGGCCTTCAGCTCAAGTATTTTGCCGCTGTTTGATTCGTTGGTTATCCTTATCTGGATATGACCCTCGTTGTCAGCGCCAAAATAATCGCTGTCGATAATGCCAACGGTGTTGTCGAGCCTCAGGCGGTACTTAAAGCCAAGTCCGCTTCTGGGGCAGCACATAAGGAACCAACCGTCATCTATCCTTGCACGTATTCCTGTGGGGATAGTTATTGTTTCGTTGGGCATAAGCTTTATGGGGCAGGGAATATAAAAGTCATAGCCTGCGGAGCCTGATGTGGCACGCTTTGGCAGGCGGATATCCTCATACATTTGTGAAAGCTCCGCTTCCGAATAGTCGGGAAGAAGTCTTGCGCCGTCAGCCAAGAACTGCTCCTTTGATATTTTTTTGAATTCAGCGATCCTGTTCATTCCGAGATCTCCTTTAAAAGCCTGTCAAATGTGGGACGGTCTGCAAGTCCTGCGGAGAATGCGGTTGCGCTTCCTGCGGCTGTACCCCATTTGAGGGCGGTCTCATAATTTTTGGTGTTTATGTATCCTGCAATGAATCCTGCAAGCATTGAGTCGCCTGCGCCTACAGAGTTGACAGCGGTGCCCTTGGGAGCGCCTATTCGATATACGTTTGCGTCCTCTGCTGCAAGCACGGAGCCGTTTTCTGCCATAGACACGATAACATTTGATGCTCCCATAACACGCAGTCTCAGTGCACAGGCTTCCGCCTGATCTGCATTGTATATCGGACAGCCCAGAAGCTCGGACGCCTCGTGATGATTGGGCTTTATCAGGAAAGGCTTATATTTGAGAAGCTTTGTGAGCAGGCTGCCTGAAGCGTCTGCAGCAATAAGCACGCCGCTGTTTTCAAGCCTGCGGCAGATAGTCTCGTAAATGTCCTCGGGAACGGACTTTGGCACGCTTCCCGCAAGAATAAGTACATCACCGCTTTTAAGAGTGTCGGTTTTCTTCAGCAGCTTATCAATGGCTTTTCTGCTGATAACGGGACCGCCGGGATTTATCTCAGTTTCTCTTGCGCTGTCAGTCTCGAAAAGCTTGACGCATATTCTTGTAAAGCCCTCATCAAGGGTGATAAAGTCGGCGGAGATACCCATTTTCTTTACCGCTTCAGTAAGAGCTGCACCTGTAAAGCCTGCGGCAAAACCCCATGCGGTACTTTCGGTGCCAAGCATTTTCAGCACATATGAAACATTTATTCCCTTTCCGCCCCAGCATATTTTTTCTGAGGTGGTTCTGTTCACGCTTCCGCCGTTAAGGCTTGGGAGCCTGAGAACATAGTCAACTGCGGGATTGAAGGTAACTGTATATATCATAAAAAATTCCTTTTTTGCAGATGTATTTATTTTGCCGAGCCACGGATAATAAGCTCGTGATCCAGAATGATATGCTCATTGTTCTTTTCGGTCTTGTGCATATTTTCCAGAAGCTTTGTGATAACTGTCTTGCCCATTTCATATCCGGGCTGAGCAACGGTGGTTATACCGGGGATATACATTTCGCTGAGGCTGATGTTGTCAAAGCCGCAAACCTCCAGCTGTGAGCCGATAGCAATGCCGTCACGGGAAGCCTGCTTTATAACGCCAACTGCCAGCAGGTCGGAAATGCAGAAAACTGCCTCGGGAGGCTCGGGGAGGCTCATAAAATATTTCAGTGCCTCACAGCCGTCGGTGTAATCATATGAGCAGCGGTAGATGTACTTTTCGTCCTTTTCAATGCCGTAAGCTGCCAGAGCACGGGTATATCCCGCTTCTCGGTCGTGAGAGGAATGAGCGCTTGTTACAGTGGTGATAAGAGCGATCTTCCTCTTTCCTTTTTTCAGGAAAAAGCTTACAGCGTCAAAAGCCGCCGCTTCGTCATTGATAGTAACGGTGAGAACATTTGCACCCTCTCTGCGCTCGCAGCAGAGAGCAATGTTATAGCTCTTGTTCAGCTCGTTGAGTTTTTCGCCGTCTATCTGAGTTCCGAGAAGCACTGCCGCATCGACTGTGCGGTTAAAGAGCATATTAAGCAGACGCATCTCGGTATCAAGATAGCTGTTGCTTGTACTGAGGAAAATATCATAAAACGGATATGCTGCGTCCTGCATACCATTGATGATGTTGCTGTAAACAGTATGCTCAGTTGAGGGCAGAATAACAAGGATATTGTTTGTCTCGCATTTTCTCAGGTTTCTGCCGAGAAAATTGGGACTGTAACCCATTTCATTTATGACCTCGTTAACTGCTGCCGCAGTCTCATCGGATGCGGCCGAGCTGTTGTTGAGCACTCGTGAAACAGTTGCTACCGATACGCCTGCCGCTTTGGCTACATCTTTAATAGTGACACTCATTTATATTACCATTCCTTTCGGAAATTTATACGATCTTTTCGTCCTCTTTGAGAGAACGGTTCTTTTCTTTGAGCTTTGCATTTTTGCGCTCGGCACGCTTTACCGAGCGTTCATATGAGAAGATATCCGCAAAAACAGCTATTGCCAGAAGCACCGTAACGATTATTGCGGGATATATCCTTGATGTGAGCACCTCAACGCTTTCTTTTGGTACAGTTGCATTGGGGATCCCGTTGAGAACTGAAATCGGGTATATGTAAAAAACAGTTCCTGCAATATTCAGAAGCGCTGAGCCGAGATTTGTTATCCGGTTCCTGAAAAAAGCCAGCAGCAGCGATAGACCGAGAAGCACTACGGAAATTATCAGTGCTCTTCCGATGTCAGTATAGTTATTGGACATAAGTCCTATTCCGCCCATAAGATTCAGAAAAAGGCAGCATACCGCAAATGCGGCGCAGCTCAGCCCCAGAATTATCTTTCTGAAAATTTCCATAAAAAATACCGTTCTTTCCTGTAAAATAAAACCGCTGTATCATCACAGCACTGCTAATATAACATTATATCACATTTTTTGCGCCTATGCAAGCGATTTTTGACCCGATAATAAAAATTTGCAGGTGAGTGACAAATGACCAATAAAATGCAGAAATGGACATATGTACATTTAATGCTAAATCCGACTTGATTTTTAAAAGAATGGGGGTAAAATTACAGAATATAAAACTCTTATATTTTGAAGTGCGGTGCAAATATTAAAACAGTAAGGGTAAGTTCCGACAAAGAATGCACTCTGTTGTGCTGTGTGCTGCGGTCGGCACCTTGCGGCAGGAAGTTCGTGCCGATGAACGATAAAAGCTGTACAGGCTTTCAATAAGATGCTGTTTACTCGGCTTTATCGCAGATCGGTAAAAGATGCGGCGGAGAGCTGCGGAGAGGATGAAGATATGGTATCAGCACTTAAACTGCTCCGTGGTGCGGCGTGTGCCGCCCTTGCGGCACTTACGGGCGGTATCCTTTATTATAACGTTTCTCTCCCCGATAATTATCTTGTTACGGGCGGAGAAAATCTGAAGCTGGGCGAGCATATAGCAGTTCGTTCAGAGAGTATTATTCCCGAAAATTATTCCTTTGCAGTGCCCGCAGAATGCGGCGGCAATGTCTGGGGCGCTGGCTTCCCGCACTGAGCAGCTGACCCTTTTCGGCGTATTTCCCATAAAGAATGTAAATGTCACCGAGGTGGCAGAGCCTGTGGTAATTCCCTGCGGAACGCCATTTGGCATAAAGCTTATGACCGAGGGAGTTCTGGTAGTGGAGCTTACGGGCTTTGACACTGGTGACGGTATCATATCGCCTGCAAGAGAAGCAGGCATTGACGAGGGCGATGTTATCGTCAGCATTTCAGGCAAGCCTGTTTCGGGCAATAAGGACGTGAGCCGCATTATCGAGGAAAGCGGCGGCAAGACCCTTGGTGTGGAGCTGATACGCAGCGGTGAGCACAGAGGGGTTTTTCTCAAACCGAGCAAAGCGGCTTCGGACGACAGCTACCGTGCGGGAATGTGGGTGCGAGACAGCTCCGCAGGCATAGGCACGGTGACTTTTTATGACCCCTTCACAGGGATATTTGCAGGTCTTGGCCACCCTGTCTGCGATACGGACACGGGAGAGATGCTTACCATGTCCTGCGGTGAAGCGGCTGACGGATATATCAGCGGCGTGAAAAAAAGCACGACAGGCGCTCCGGGAGAGCTTATCGGAATGTTCACCTCCGACAAAGCCAGCGGAAGCCTGCTTGTAAACAGCGAATGCGGCGTTTACGGCAAAATGGGCAGCAGTCCCACACTTAAAAGTGCAGTTCCCGTGGCAATGCGGCAGGAAGTGCAGACAGGTGCGGCTGAGATATATGCCACCATCAGCGGCTGCGAGCCTGAGTGCTATTCGGTCGAGATCGAAAAGATAGATATGGGCAATTCCACCGACTGCAGGAATATGGTCATTCATGTGACCGATGAACGGCTGCTGGATAAAGCGGGTGGCATAGTTCAGGGAATGAGCGGCAGTCCCATTATCCAGAACGGCAAACTTGTGGGAGCGGTCACTCATGTGCTTGTCCGTGACCCTACAAGGGGATATGGCATTTTTGCCGACACCATGCTCGAATGTGCCAAAAGTGCGGCGGGATAAGACTTTACAGGGAACACACTGAATAAATGTGTTTCCTGTACATAGCTACAAGCACCTACGTTCATAGAATTTTAATTATGTGGGCTGTTGATTTTTGTATGAGCTTGTAGTATAATATTTTTAGTTGTCTTACAGGCATAATGAAAGTTGGTTCAGACTCGGAAGGATGGAATTGATTTGTCCTCATACTATGACCGCAAAAAGAAGGAAAACGGCATCAAATTCCGTATTTCTTTTGTAATATTATTTGCCGCAGCAAGCTTCGCTGCGTGCTTTGCTCTTTATATGAAAAGCAGCTCGCCTGCCGATGATAAGCCCCAAGCTGACGGCAGCGCATCTCAGGTGACGGCTTTTACCGTTTCACAGACCGTTTCGGAAACAGAAACTGAAACTGAAACGGAGGCGGTGAGCGAAAGAACATCTACTGCCGACATTAACCCCATTGCCGAAAGTGCAGAGGTAGATGAAAGCTACTTTGATGACTGTATGTTTGTGGGCGACTCCCTTATGGTGGGACTTGGCACATACGGCTTTATCTCCGAGGAACAGATCGCTGCAGGCATCGGAATGAGCGTTGTCAGTATAGGCACTACACCTCTTACAAATGCAGACGGAAGCGAGATCCTTGCAGCCGATAAGGTTAATGCCGCTTCTCCCCGGCATGTTTATATCCTGCTGGGACTTAATATGCTGGGAACCTATACCGATGAGCAGCTTTTGTCATATTACGGCGATTTTATTGACAGCATCAACAGGGAAAATACGGATATCTATGTCATTTCCGTTCCGCCCGTAACAGGGGAGAGGGAAACTGACGAGGATAATCCTATCCTTAATTCGGATATCGACAGCTTCAATGCCGATCTGCTTAAATTTGCAAACAACCGCTGTGTTTACTATGTTGACCTTAACACGGCACTCAAAGGTCCCGACGGAAGATTTCCCGAGGAGGACGCCGAGGCGGACGGTGTGCATTTCAAGAAGCCTACCTACAGGACTATGCTTGAATATCTTCGTACACACGTTTACAGCGGAGAATAAGAAAAATATGAAAAGGTCTGTAACAGCAGGTCTTTCTGAAAGGTGATAGTAGATATGAAGAAATATTGTCTTGCCGCTGCGGCGGCTTTATGTGCTGTTATGATGACAGCCTGCGGGGCAGGAAACGGGGCTCCTGCAGATACTTCCGCTCAGTCGGAGACCGAAAGCGTCACTGAGTCCGTTTCCGAGACTGTGAGCGAAACAGAAGCGGCTTCCTCCGAGGAAACTACCGTCAGCGAGACTGAGGAAACAACTGAGACCTCCGAGACCAAGGAAGCTTTTACCTGTGCGGATATCGTTGCTGAGATAGAAAACACCGTAGAGCTGCCCTCCATGGCTGATATCGGCGCTGACCGTGTTCATATGTATCTTGATTTTGAGATCCCCGAGGGCTGCGACTTTGCAATGTCCATCTGCGGCTCAGGCGGATTTGCGGATGAGATATTTGTTATAGATGCTTCCGATATCGACGAAGCGGCTCTTGAAGCTGCGGTTGAAAAGCGCATTACTGCAAGAGAAAAGGATTTCGAGGGTTACAATCCCGATGAATATGACAAGCTGGAGAATTATTTTTCAAAGTACAGCGGCGGTTATTATATGTATGTTGTTGCAGCCGACAACGCAGCCTGCGAAAATATTTTTGATAATTATGTAAAATAATTTCTCTCTGTGACAAGTTTTTACAAAAAACTCTTTACATTATAAGCAAAATAGTGTAAAATAGATAATTGAAAATGTATGATAGAGGGAAAGGATGTTTGAATTATGCCCGATGAGATCAAATATAAGCGAGTTCTTCTCAAGCTCAGCGGAGAAGCCCTTGCGGGAGATAAGAAGACAGGTCTTGACTACAGCGTTATCACGCCCATATGCGCAAGCATAAAGAAGTGCGCCGATGCAGGCGTTCAGATGGGTATCGTTGTAGGCGGCGGAAACTTCTGGAGAGGCCGTTCCAGCGGCGCTATGGACAGGACCCGTGCAGACCATATCGGAATGCTTGCGACCACAATGAATGCACTTGCTGTTGCTGATGTGCTGGAGTCCATGGGACTTGATGTACGTGTTCAGACTGCTATCTCAATGCCTCAGGTCGCAGAGCCTTACATAAGAAACAAGGCTGTAAGACATTTTGAAAAGGGAAGAGTCGTTATCTTCGGCTGCGGAACGGGAAATCCATTCTTCTCCACAGATACCGCTTCAACTCTGAGAGCTGCCGAGATCGAGGCAGATATCGTCCTCAAGGCTACAATGGTAGATGGCGTTTACGATAAGGACCCCAACAAGTATGATGACGCTGTCAAGTACGATAAGCTCACATTCAACGAGATACTTCTCAAAAATCTTGCGGTAATGGACAGCACCGCTGCTTCCATGTGCAAGGACAATAATCTTCCCATTCTTGTTTTTGACCTCAACCGTCCCGAAAATATCTATGATGCCTGCATGGGCAAGAATGTCGGAACACTCGTAGTTCCCGAATAAGCAATAATACGTGATAAATATACTTTGAAAGGAAAAGATCAATATGCACGAAACAGTTAAAACAGCCCAGGAGAAAATGAGCAAGTGCCTCGCAGCCCTTGAAAGAGAGCTTACCACAGTAAGAGCAGGAAGAGCTAACCCTGCTGTTCTCGACAGGATCCAGGTAGATTACTACGGCACTCCCACAGCTATCAACGCAATGGCTGCAATCAGCGTTTCCGAGGCAAGAGTTCTGGTTATCCAGCCCTGGGATATGTCTGCTCTCAAGAATATTGAAAAAGCTATCCTTGCTTCCGATATCGGAATCACTCCCACAAATGACGGCAAGGTACTCCGTCTTGCATTCCCTCAGCCCACTGAGGAGCGCCGTAAGGAGCTTGTAAAGAAGGTAAAGGCTGACGGCGAAGAGGCTAAGGTAACTGTAAGAAATGCAAGAAGAGATGCTCTTGACAAGCTCAAGGCTATGAAGAAGAATTCCGAGATCACCGAGGACGACATGAAGTCTATCGAAAAGGATCTCCAGAAGGTAACTGACAAGGCTGTTGATGATATCGACGCAGTTGTTGCTGACAAGGAAAAGGAGATCATGACCGTCTGATCTGCGGCTATATTTGATTTACAGAGAGGTTGTGTAGTTATAAGCGCATCTGATCTTTCTAAAAACACTGCAAATGTTCCTGCTCATGTGGGATTTATAATGGACGGCAACGGAAGATGGGCTGCTAAGCGTGGCCTTCCACGTCCTGCGGGTCATAAGGCGGGAGCCGACAATCTCCGCAAGATAATGGACGCCTGCCGAAACAGGGGAATAAAGTATGCCACTTTCTTTGCGTTTTCCACCGAAAACTGGAAGCGCCCCAAGGAAGAGGTAGATGCTCTTATGCGCCTTTTTTACGATTATCTTGACGAGGCTGACCGGTTTACGGGCAAAAAAGCAAGGATAATGTTTCTCGGCAGCAAGGAGCCGTTCCCCGAAAAGCTCAGGGAGCGCATGATAAAGCTGGAGCAAAATTCTGCGGGCTATGACTCTATGACGATCATGTTTGCGATGAACTACGGCGGCAGAGATGGTATTGTATATGCGGGAAGGCGACTCATTGAAAT
>OGPX01001949.1_pt1 | contig 12714 bp, 11 predicted proteins | sample 1553101 | NCBI WGS metagenome assembly OGPX01 (sample SAMEA2579964, study PRJEB22360) | human gut metagenome | biome: human gut; feature: human-associated habitat; material: faeces | place: Denmark | collected 2008/2010
AAGGAGCAGGACGATGCAGCGGCTCCGCAGCCGGAAACACTCCTCGAAAAAATGGATGAACCGAAGAAGTCCGTAACGTCGCAAATACCGGAGCCACAGTCCGAAACATCGGAATCCGACTCTGTTGCCGCAGAGATTTCGGAGCAAGCGGATAATGCGGCGGATGCCGATGCTTCCGTTGCCGCTTCGCAAAAGACGGGCGTCGCCGAAACGACTTCGACTAAAACCGATGCCCCGAAATACCCGTTTGCCGCCGAGCCGGAGCCGGTGCTGGGCGAGGTGTTGGGCGGTGACGTGCATACGCTGGCCGACACGATCGCCGCGCCGAAGGACATGGCTTCCGAAATCGTGCGCAAGGAGCGGATCACCGACCTGAAGCAGGCGATCGGTATCAACGACAAATTCCTGTTGCTGCGGGACTTGTTCGGCGGCGATACCGAGCGGTACGAACGGACGATCGACCGTCTGAACGAGTTTGACGACCTGGACGACTGCATTATCTATATCTCCGAGAATTACGATTGGAACCCTTCGTCCGACGGAGTGAGGTTCCTGATGGAGTTGCTGGAACGTAAACTCTCCTGACGATGGCTAAGCTCTATATCGTTCCTACGCCGATCGGAAATTTGGACGACATCACGATTCGGGCCGTCAGGGTGCTTTCCGAAGTCGATTTTATTCTGGCTGAAGACACGCGCACCTCGTCGGTGCTGCTCAAGCATCTGGGCATCGAGAAAAAGATGTATGCCCACCACAAGTTCAATGAACATGCGACGGTTGGTCTGGTGGCCGACAACATCGCCCAGGGCCGTTCAGCGGCTCTGATTTCGGATGCGGGCACGCCGGGAATCTCCGACCCGGGATTCTTGCTGGTGCGGGCCTGTCTTGAAGCGGGGATCGAAGTGGAAACGTTGCCCGGGGCTACGGCTTTCGTCCCGGCGCTGGTGCAGAGCGGCTTTCCGTGCGACCGGTTTTGCTTCGAGGGTTTTCTGCCCCAGAAGAAAGGCCGCAACAAGCATTTGCAGAGCCTTGCGTCGGAGCCGCGTACGATGATTTTTTACGAGTCGCCTTTCCGGGTGGTCAAGACCCTCGAACAGTTCGCCGAGGTGTTCGGTCCGGAGCGGATGGCGGCCGTGTCGCGGGAACTGACCAAAAAGTTCGAACAGACCGTGCGGGGAACCCTTGCCGAGGTTGCGGACTATTTCCGGGAACATACGCCCAAAGGAGAGTTCGTGATCGTGGTGGCGGGGCTTCCGAAACTGGGAAAGAATATGGATACAGAATCCGAAGAAGAGTAAATGAGTGATATGGAAAATAGTGAATTGAAAGAGCAGCCCCGTCATTCGTTCCGACTTTGGGCGGAGTTCCGGGCCTTTATACGGGACCGTTTCAGTCTGGAGGATGACAAGGCCTCGCAGGATGAAGTAGCTGCTAACATCAGCAAGGGTACGGAGTTTCGCGGCGTCAATTTGTGGGTCCTGATTTGCGCAACGATGGTGGCGTCGCTGGGACTGAATGTCAATTCGGCCGCCGTAATTATCGGCGCCATGTGTATTTCTCCGATCATGGGGCCGATTATGGGTATCGGCTTTTCGCTCGGGATCAACGATTTCGACCTGCTGAAAAAATCCGTCAGGAACTTCGTCCTGATGTTCGTCGTGGCGATTTCGACTTCGACCCTCTTCTTTTTCATCTCCCCGCTGGGGAATGCGAGCAGCGAATTGCTCGCACGTACCACTCCGACGACTTACGACGTGTTGATCGCCTTTTTCGGCGGTATGGCCGGTATCGTGGCGCAATCGCGCCAGGATCGTAATTCGACCGTTATTCCGGGCGTTGCGATCGCTACGGCGTTGATGCCGCCTCTCTGTACGGCCGGGTTCGGTTTGGCGACGGGACAGTATCGTTTTTTCTTCGGGGCGTTTTACCTGTTTTTCATCAATACGGTTTTTATCGCCCTGGCTACTTATATTTTTACCCGGTTTCTGAAGTACAGGAAGAAGACGTTTCTCAACAAATCCCGCGAGCGTTTCGTGAAGCGGACGATGCTGGCGATTACGCTCGTTACGTTTATTCCCAGCGTATTCATCGGCTTGCATATGGTGCGGGTTTCGATTTTCGAGGTGCAGGCCGATAAGTATATCGCCCAGGTGTTCAATTTCCCGCAGACCCGTGTGATCGAATCCAGCAAGATCTACCGCCGGGGCGGAGAATCGCCTCGTATCGAATTGCTGTTGGTCGGGGAGCCGCTCGGCGAAGATGTGATCGAGAATGCGCGGGGACAGCTTGCCAGCTACGGGTTGCCCCGGACAGAATTGGTGGTGCGCCAGGCATCGACCTCGGATAAAGTCGATTTGCAGTCGCTGCAGTCGAGTTACGTGGAGCTGCTGGACGAGAAGAATCGGCAAATCGCCGAGATGAAACAGCGACTGGCTCGCTATCAGGTGACGAATGTCGATATCGGCGATATTTCGCAGGAGGTGGGCGTGATGTCGGATAACGTGGAGTCGATGTCGCTTACCAAAGGGGTGATGTTCGACGTTGCGGGCAAACCGCTGGATACGCTGTTGGTTTGCGTCATTACGCCGAAGGATTTCCAACGCCAGATAGACCGGGAGCAGTTGCGCAAGTGGCTTTCGGTCCGCACGAAGGTCGATAATGTGAAACTGTTCGTAGAACCGAAATCGAATGAATAAGCCGGAGGTAGAAAGACAGAAAAGCCCGAATCTGGGTTTTTGGGGAAGGATCGGACTGGAAAGCCTCTGGATTTTCTGTAAGTTTTTCTCCATTTTGCCGTATTGGTTTCGCTATTACGTGGTGGAACCGGCCGTTTTCGGTGCGTTGCGCCTGTTGCGTTACCGTTATCGGGTCGTGACGGAGAATTTGCGGAACTCTTTTCCGGAGAAAAGCCCGGAGGAGTTGCGTGCTATCCGGAGAGGTTTTTACCGTACTTTGGCGGAGATTTTCGTGGATACCTTCAGTCTGGCCGGACTCACCGACGAGAAATGCCGTCAGGTCGTCGTCGTAAAGGATCTGGAAAAGCAGATGGCTGCGGTCGAGGGCCGGGACTGGATCGCTCTGACGGCTCATTTAGGGTGCTGGGAGTACTGTTCGTTCTGGGGGATTATCGTCCCTTCGCAGGTGGTCGTGGCGGTCTATCATCCCCTGCGGAGTCGCGTTTTCGACGAATTGTACAAACGTCTGCGCAGCCATGCGAATATCTGCCCGGTACCGATGGCTGAGTCCCTGCGCTTCTATCTGCGAAATCGGGAGAAGGGAATCGACGGCAAGAATATCGTGATGGGACTGATTGCCGATCAGAATCCGCCGCGCCGTCCCGACAGCCATTGGTTCCGCTTCCTCAATCGGGATACGATCTTTTTCGACGGAGGGGAGAAGCTGGCGCTGCGTTGCGGTCTGCCCGTATATTGCTGTTGGCTGCGGCGTGTCAAACCGGGTTATTACGAGATGGATTTCGACCGGATTTACGACGGAGAAGAGGAGGTGGCTCCCCATGAAATAACGGAACGCTACGTGCGGCGTCTGGAGCAGAAGATCCGCGAATACCCCGACCTGTGGATGTGGTCGCACAAGCGGTGGAAACACAAGTCCCCGGCCGATCTGGCCCGCATGGAATGCGAACGAAAACAGAAATAGTGATCCTGAATTGGAACGGTGCCGGGCATTTGCGCCGTTTCCTGCCTTCGGTGCTCGCATCGGTTCCCGAAGGGGTCGGCGTCGTCGTGGCCGACAACGGTTCGACGGACGATTCGCTCGGCGTGCTCGAACGCGAATTTCCCGCTGTGGGGCGAATCGTACTGGACCGTAACTACGGGTTCGCCGGAGGTTATAACCGGGCGTTGGAGTATCTCGATGCGGACTATTTCATTCTGCTCAATTCGGATGTCGAAACGCCTGCCGGATGGGTCGAACCGCTCGTCGAAACGCTCGATCGGGATCGGACCGTGGCTGCCGTAGCGCCCAAGCTGCTGTCGCTCGTCGAGCCTGCGCGGTTCGAGTATGCCGGAGCTTCGGGCGGTTTCATCGACTACTTGGGGTATCCTTTCTGCCGAGGTCGTATTTTGCAGTGTGTCGAACGGGACGAAGGGCAGTATGACGATGCCCGCGATGTTTTTTGGGCGAGCGGCGCTGCTTTCTGCTGCCGGGCCGAAGTATTTCGGGCATTGGGCGGTTTCGACGAGGATTTTTTCGCCCACATGGAGGAGATCGACCTTTGCTGGCGGATGCAACTGGCCGGTTACCGGGTGCGGATCGAGCCCCGGAGCCGGGTTTATCACCTCGGCGGGGGGAGTCTGGCGCAGGGATCGCCTTCGAAGGTGTTTTACAACCATCGCAATAATCTGGCGATGCTCTACAAGTGTGCGTCGCCGGTGCAGCGGAGCGTCGTGGCTATCGTGCGTCCGGTGCTCGACTCGTGCGCGGCGCTGTCGTACCTGATGCAGGGGCGTCCGGATTACGTGCGGGCCGTGGGACGTGCGTGGCGGGATTTTCTGCGGGGGCACAAGGCGCCTGGCGCCAAACGGGGGGGACACACCCCCGCCAAGCGGCGGGCTGTTCGCGGTGCGGTGAAGGGAAAGCCCCGGGGCATATACTGCGGGTCGATCGTTCTGCGTTATTTATTAGGTCGCAGACGGTTCGGCAAGTTGCTGTAAAGGGGCGGCGATTCGAATGCGACCGCTGCCTTATGTGTCGATGTTCGGACGGGGGCGATTTAAGCTGGCGATAATATACTTTTGTGTACCTTTGGGGGTGTGTAGCGGCCCAAGTCCTCTCCGAGAGGAGATCCGGAGAGGCAGAATTATAAATGCGGCTGCGAATCGCAAATAAGCGGCTGCCGGATTCGGAGCTGTGACTGTCGGATAAAGGTACGCTGAAATACATAATTACCCTGAAGAAAGTATTTGGATGGAAAAATTGGTTGTCATACCTACTTATAACGAGCGGGAGAATATTTCGAAGATGATCTCGAAGGTGATGTCGCTCGAGGGCGGTTACCATTTGCTCGTGGTGGACGACGGCTCGCCCGATGGAACGGGAGCGATCGTCAAGGAGCGGCAGGCGGAGTTTCCGGATCGTCTGTTTCTGTTGGAACGCTCGGGAAAACTGGGGTTGGGCACTGCCTATATCGAGGGATTCCGCTGGGCGCTGGCTCGCCCGTACGATGCCGTGTTCGAAATGGACTGCGATTTTTCGCATAATCCCGACGATCTGCTGCGGCTTACCGCCGAATTGGAGGCCGGAGCGGATGTCGCCGTCGGTTCGCGGTATTCGAAAGGAGTGACGGTGGTGAACTGGCCTATGTCGCGGCTGTTGATGTCCTATTGCGCCTCGCGGTATGTGCGGATCGTGACGGGGATGCCCGTCTGCGATGCGACGGCCGGATTCGTCGGCTATAAGCGGGAAGTCCTTGCGGCGATCGATTTCGACCGGATCGAGATGGTGGGGTACGGATTCCAGATCGAGATGAAATATACGGCCTGGAAGATGGGATTCCGCATCGGCGAGGTGCCGATCATCTTTGCCGACCGGACCGAAGGAACCTCCAAGATGTCGGGCGGTATCTTCGGCGAAGCGTTCTTCGGGGTGCTGGCCCTGCCGTTTCGAACGATCGCCCGGAAGAAATAACGATCGTTGCGTTGCCGGGAAGTGTATTCCTCTTATGCGGGCGGTAAATAGAGTGTTGAGAGGGAAAACGGAGAAATGGTTACGATAAGGGAATATCGGACGACAGACAAGGATGATGTGATGGAATTGATCCGGCGGAATACACCAGAATATTTTGCGGCGGAAGAAGAAATTGATTTGAGTGATTATCTGGATCGAGAAATAGAGTTGTATTATGTGCTGGTCACGAATGACAGGATCGTTGGTTGCGGCGGAATAAATTTTGCCGATGATAAAACCGTCGGCAAAATAAGTTGGGACATCATACATCCCGATTATCAGGGAAAATCGCTTGGGAAGCAACTGCTCGAATATAGAATCGACAAGTTGAAATCAATTGATCGTGTCCGCAAGATAACCGTCAGAACTTCGCAGTTGGTTTATAAGTTCTATCAGAAGCAAGGCTTTGTGTTGAAAGCGACGCATAAGGACTATTGGGCCAAAGGTATCGATTGGAGTATGAAGGAAATTAGAACCCCTCTGTATTTTAAAATGTAAGATATATTTTACTCCTGAATACAGCAACGACAGGGCGTCGGAAATTTTCCGTGAATGTCCGATATGGAGTTTACGGCGAATATTGAAAACACGATTTATCAATCGAAAAGCCGGAGCTTCGATAGCTCCGGCTTTTTCATTTTACCGTAGAAGAAATATCTATTTGTTGATCTTGGCCCACGAATCCTTGAGGGTCACCGTGCGGTTGAATACCGGGTGTCCGGGCTTGGAGTCCGTGTCGGCGCAGAAATACCCTACGCGCTCGAACTGGAACGGCTGCCCGATGGGAGCCTCCTTGAGCGACGGTTCCAGATAGCCTCGGGTGACGATCATCGAATCGGGGTTGAGATTGTCCTCCCAACTGCCGCCTTCGGCCACGTCGTCGGGATCTTCGGTTTTGAAAAGCGGGTTGAAGAGACGGATTTCGGCTTCGATCGCATCGGCCGCCGATACCCAGTGGATCACGCCCTTTACGCGGCGGCCGTCGCTCGACGAACCGTTGCCCGACTCCGGGTCGTACGTGCAGCGAAGCTCCGTGATGTTGCCTTCTGCATCCTTGACGACCTCTTCGCATCGGATCAAGTAGGAGTAGCGCAGGCGCACCTCCGTACCGGGACTCAGGCGGTAGTATTTCTTGGGCGGGACCTCCATGAAGTCGTCGCGTTCGATATAGATCTCGCGCGAGAAAGGCACCTGGCGCGTGCCGGCGCTTTCGTCTTCGGGATTATTGATTGCCGTGAAAAGCTCGGTTTTGCCTTCGGGGTAGTTGGTGATGACGACTTTCAGCGGGTTGAGTACCGCCATGCGGCGTTCGGCGACCTTGTTCAGGTCTTCGCGCACGCAGAACTCCAGCTTGCCCAGGTCGATCACGTTGTCGCGCTTGGCCACGCCGACCATTTCGGCGAAGTTGCGCACCGAAGCCGGCGTATAACCCTTGCGGCGCAGGGCGCAGATGGTCGGCATGCGGGGGTCGTCCCAGCCCATCACGGCGCCCTCCTGCACGAGCTTCAGAAGACGGCGCTTGGACATCATCGTATAGGTGAGGTTCAGGCGGGCGAATTCGTACTGGTGCGAGGGATAGATGTCGAGCGCTTGGATGAACCAGTCGTAGAGCGGACGGTGCACGTCGAATTCGAGGGTGCAGATCGAGTGGGTGATCCGTTCGATCGAATCGCACTGGCCATGCGCATAGTCGTACATCGGATAGATGCACCATTTGTTACCCGTGCGGTGATGCTCGGCGTGCAGGATGCGGTACATGATCGGGTCGCGGAACAGCATGTTCGGGTGCGCCATGTCGATTTTGGCTCGCAACACCTTCTCGCCGTCGGCGAACTCGCCCTTTTTCATCCGCTCGAACAGGTCGAGGTTTTCCTCGACCGAGCGGTTGCGCCAGGGCGACTCCTTGCCGGGCTCGGATACCGTGCCGCGCGTGAGGCGGATCTCTTCCTGCGTCTGGTCATCGACATAGGCCAAGCCTTTCTTGATCAGGACGACGGCCCAGTCGTAGAGTTGGTCGAAATAGTCCGACGCATAGCGTTCCAACGCCCAGTCGAAACCCAGCCACCGGATGTCGCGCTTGATCGAATCCACGTACTCCACGTCCTCCTTCACCGGGTTGGTGTCGTCGAAACGCAGGTTGCACTTGCCGCCGTATTTCTTGGCCAGGCCGAAGTTGATGCAGATGCTCTTGGCGTGGCCGATATGCAGGTAGCCGTTGGGTTCGGGCGGGAAACGGGTCTGTACGCGCGTGTCGCCCTTGGCGATAGACTCCTGAATGATCTCTTCGAGAAAGTTCGCGGCTTTCTCCTTGGTATTGGTGTCGTTGGTTGCGATTGCCATAGCAGGTATATTTTTCACAAAATTACAACTTTTTTCCGCCTTTGCGTCTATTTTTTGGGACGGTAAACGGTTTTTTGCAGATTGACCGATACTTTCAGGATCTGTTGCAGGCCCAGGCCCACGCCGTCGTAATGGAAATAGAATCCGGCCGAAACGCCCACCGTGTTGTTGAAGAAGCGGCGGTTGTAGGTGACGGCCGTCTGGTTGTAGATCTTCTTGGGGGTTGCGTAAAAGGGGCCGCTGGCATAGAGTCCGGTGCCATAGATGTCCCAGAAGGGGAGCATGTTCTCGCCGACGTAGAGTTCGTTGAGCAGACAGACACCCCAGCGGCTTACCGACAGGGCGAGGCGCCCGCCTTTGGGCGCTTTCCAGCCCTCTTCGGTGCGGCGGTCGCGCTGCAGGCTTTGCAGGTAACCCAGCCGGGCATCGAAGGTGGAGGCTCCTTCGTAGCGGTAGCCGACGTAGGGATTGAGCAGGATGTGGTCCACGACCCCTTCGTCCAACTCCGTATTGTCGGTTTTGGCGTAGTGGAGCAGGGTCATGACATAGCCGCCGTACCAATGGCGTCCCTTGTATTCGCCGCCCGAGAGGATGCGGAACTTCTCGCGCGTCTGGTACGAGCGCATTCCCTCCCAGTCGATGGCGAACTCGATGAAGGAGCCCGTTTGGGATTTATAGTGGGCGGCCAGGCCCTGGATGCGATTATTATAGAACGAGTAGGCACTGCCCAGGAAGAACGGATCGTATCGGGCCAGCAGCAGGGAGCGCGGGAAAATACCGGCTACGGCCTGTGCCGTCTTCGAGTTGAACTGGTAGTAGATCTGGGGGTCCACTTTACTCAAGAACTTGTGTTCCTTGTCGCCGAAGTCTTGCAACAGATCGACGGCTACCACCAGCCGGTTCTTTTCGGACCAGATAACACCCGCTTTCGGGGTCAGGCGCATACTGAAGAACGTGTGCGAATCGTCGATGTTGCAGTCCGAGTGTTCGCGGTTGTCGAACCGGGTGTCGAAGTCGGCTCCGATGAAAACCTCCTGGGCCGAGGCGCCGGCGGCAGCCAGCAGAAGTGTCAGGATAAGTGCGATTTGCTTCATAGGCGATCGTAGTCGTTTGTCGCGCGTTCCGTCCGGTTGCCGGTCCGCCGGGCGGAGCCGTCTGCGGAACGGGACGCTTTTGCGTGTATTTAGGTCGCCAAAGTTAGCTAAAATATTCGGATTTGCTTACTTTTGCCGTGAAAACAGGGAAGTTGTAACGATGAGAAAGATTACCAACGAAGAGCTGGGGCGTCCCTCTGCCGGGGAGTTCGCCCGTATGGAGAAAATGCCGGTGGCGGTCGTGCTGGACAACGTACGCTCGATGCAGAACGTCGGGGCCTTTTTCCGCACGGCGGACGCCTTTGCCGTCGAACGTATCGCCTTGTGCGGCATCACCGCCACCCCGCCCAACCGGGAGATCCACAAGACGGCGCTCGGAGCCGAGCTGACCGTTGCGTGGGACTATTTCGCCGCGACGACCGACTGCATCGCTGCGCTGCGTGCGCAGGGGTATCTCATTTACGTCGTGGAGCAGGTCGAAGGAGCCGTCATGCTGGATGAATTCCGGCCTCGACCGGGGCAGAAATACGCCCTGGTGTTCGGCAACGAGGTGGACGGCGTGGCGCAGGAGGTCGTGGATGCGGCAGACGGGGCGATCGAGATTCCGCAGGCCGGAACCAAACATTCGGTGAACGTTTCGGTGGCCGGAGGAGTCGTTTTGTGGAACTTTTTTTGGCAAGTCCGGCCAAAACGCTAAATTTGCCCCGGGTTACCGGTGGGAAAAGGAGGAATACCCGGAGGGTTCCCGATTCGAAAATTGAAAATATATAATGCTATGTCAGTAGAGAGTACAGTGAGGGCGGTCACGACGTATCGTCTGTGGGAGATGAAGCAGCGCCGGGAGAAGATCGCCATGCTGACTTCGTACGATTATTCGATGGCCCGCATCGTGGATGCGGCGGGGGTCGATGTGATTCTGGTGGGCGACTCGGCGGCCAACGTGATGGCGGGTTACGAAACGACGGTGCCCATTACGCTCGATATGATGATTTACCATGCCCGCTCGGTCGCACGCGCCGTGCGCCGTGCGCTGGTGGTGGTCGATCTGCCGTTCGGTACGTACCAGGGAAATTCGAAAGTGGCGCTCGAGTCGGCCGTCCGCATCATGAAGGAGACCGAGGCCGATGCGGTGAAGATCGAAGGCGGCGAGGAGATCCTCGAATCGGTGAACCGTATCCTTTCGGCGGGAATCCCCGTGATGGGGCATCTGGGCCTGACGCCACAGTCGATTCATAAGTTCGGTACCTATAACGTGCGGGCCAAAGACGAGGAGGAGGCCGAGAAGCTGGTGCGGGACGCTCATCTGCTCGAAGACGCGGGATGTTTCGCCATCGTGCTCGAGAAGATTCCTGCGGCGCTGGGGACCCGGGTCGCCTCCGAACTGCGGATTCCGATCATCGGTATCGGGGCCGGGGGCGGCGTGGACGGACAGGTGCTCGTGATTCACGATATGCTGGGGATCAATAAGGGTTTCTCGCCGCGTTTCCTGCGCCGTTATGCCGATTTGCACGAGGTGATGACCGGTGCGGTCACGTCTTATGTTGAGGACGTCAAATCGGGCGATTTCCCGAATGAGTCGGAGCAATATTAGAAATACGGGTTTTTATATCCTCTTTTATGTGTATCGGAAGTTCCCGGCGGAGCTTCCGATATTTTTTCGTTATGTCCTGTTCGATGCTTGAGGGGAATAGGCTTTCGTGCCGGATGGACGGCGCGAGACCGTATTGTGGCTTTCACCGCTGTATGTACGGCGATATGTCGGCGGCGGGGTGAGAGTGCCGGATCCATTACGGGGATTGCCGATCTCGAAGGTTCGGGAAAGGGACGGGAACGGATTTGTCCCGATCTTCGAAAATAGCACACGTTTCGTTTGGAATGCAATATTATTTGCTGTCTTTATAAAAGAATGAGGCCGAAATCCCGGCAGACAGGCCGATTCGGGTTTTGACCGCAGGTGAAGATCGATTGAGAATGAATGGCGGAAGGGTATCTTCTGGCGAAGATTCCCGCTGCCGACCCGAGTAAATAAATAATTAAACCTGTATCGTTTATGGAAAAACAGATCGATGCGACGGAAAATCCGTCCAGACTGGAGAACGCAAGTGCAAGGGCGTTGTCCGCCGACCGTTCCGAACAGGCATCCCGTCCCGGAACATTCAGTACTATGATGAGCGACCGCGTGATTTTTTCTTCGGCATCCGCCCGGATCGTCGCTGCGGAACAGGTAAAGGGAAACAAAATCGCAGCGATGAAGCCGGGTGCGGACACTTCGCTGGCATCGGCTGCCAACTGGAAAACGACGAACGGCAGCAACCTTTCGTTCGGAAATTTTCACGGTAAATCGTGTATGAAAACCGTAGGTGCCGGATCATCGGCAGGGGTCTGGCTCGACTATTTCGAAGATGCCCCGCTTTGTTCCCAGGGACGGCCGATGGCGACTTCGGTCGATGTCTTCGCCGAGGCTCCGGCGCAGATTCGCCTGGGAGCTGCGGATGAAACGAAAAGTATCGTCGAGCTTGCGGAATATCAAGTGGGGCGATGGATTCGGATATCGACGGTTTTGACACCGACCGGTATGCGGAATTTTCAGATATATAATAATACCGCCGGAGCCATTGTATATTTCCGGAATGCGAAGGTCGAGTTTTCCTCTTCACCGACACTCTATACGCCGCAAGCCCAGGATAATATTTGGCATGCCGATTTGGAATTTCCATGTGGCAATAACGAATTCGCAGAAGACGATCAATTCTTTTTTGTGCAGAAAAATCCGGCAACTGGAAGTACGATTCGTCAATATTGGAAACTGGTAACAGCTGCGGGAGAAGATTGGATCGAGTTTTCGAGTACTGATTCCGAAGGAACCGGCGAGCCCCAGCCGGGCGACTGGATCGCCCAGTTCGGTAATCGCAGCGATGTCAAACGCCAGTCGGCCATAGTGCAAGAGTTCGCATCGAGCGGACAGTTCCTAATTGTATGGTACGATGCTGTCAACTCATACAGTACGACTGGAAAAGATCGCATCCATATCGGCAATGGAGCGCTCGATGTCGTAAATATGAGAGCAAATAGCTTGGAAACCGATACGTTGAATGTCAAGAGTCGGATCGATGCGGGGACCATCGTCGCCACAGGCAATATCACGACGAAGGGAACCCTGACCGCTTCAAAGATCGAGGGCGATTTCCCCATGGATATACCGGATGACTTGGAGGTTAATACCGTTACGGCGTCCGGGACTGTGAAAGCTTCGAACGGAGAGTTCGATACCGTTACAGTAAGAGGTGAAAATGCCACTGCAAAATTGACTTCCATTGGTGTTGTAGTGTCGGCGCCCAGTAATGCATATGTGAATACCATATCACCAAATCTACTGGACTTAAAAAGAAGAGAAAACTCTATTTTTTATTTGGAAACTTCCCAAATAAATACTATGTTGAAGATCAATAATCTACCTGTTGGTATTCCTACCGGATCTTTTCCAGTAAATATGCAACCAGGTCAGATATTTCTTGATGAAGATACAAAAAATAATGGTACTTAGGGATAGTCATTTAATTCCTTCAATTTGAGTTAACCAGCAGACTTTCCCTTA
>OGPX01001957.1_pt1 | contig 12645 bp, 10 predicted proteins | sample 1553101 | NCBI WGS metagenome assembly OGPX01 (sample SAMEA2579964, study PRJEB22360) | human gut metagenome | biome: human gut; feature: human-associated habitat; material: faeces | place: Denmark | collected 2008/2010
AATATGGCCGGAACATACCTGCTTGAAATGATAATATTATTTCTCAATAAATTTATAAAACAGCTTCTAAGATTCAAGAAGAAAATCGAATTTCCCATGCCGCAACAGAAAGCGGTTTCGAAAATATTCACGAGAACAAAAAAGACACAACCGACCAGATCGCAATCACGAATTCAGAGAATCGTAAGCAATCCGAATCCCATACCCAAATAAAGAAACATAGTTATCAACGACCAAGCGAAACGAGCTTTGACAAATGGCTCCTGCCTCTCTTTACAGCGGGAAGGATAGCGCAACACTCCCGCCATAGGCAGAATAAACAAAATAGCTGTAACCCATTGCAACCACACAATGTCGTAATACAGTCCCAACAAAAATGTGCCAAAGACAAAAAATGCCACCAGCTCCATATACCCTAAGCTATTCAACGCTTTCCGTTCCATAACGAATCCCTATCCATCGATAAACCGACAGGGAAAAACATTCCCCTATCGATACCATTTTCAAATCCTTCTATTTAAAACAGAGTCAGCCCGATACGAAATCGGGCTGACCTATATCGCATCGAATTAAGCGTCGATATTGGCATAAGTCGCATTAGATTCTATAAACTCGCGACGCGGACCTACATCTTCGCCCATCAACATCGAGAATACGCGATCGGCCTCGGCAGCATTGTCGATGGTCACCTGTTTGAGAATCCGGTTCTCGGGATCCATCGTCGTCTCCCACAACTGGTGCGGGTTCATCTCGCCCAAACCTTTGTATCGTTGAGTCTCCATCAACTGTTCGTTTCCCTCGCAATATTTCAAACAGAACTGATCCTTTTGTTGATCGGTCCAGCAATATTCCTCGGCTTTACCCCGCTTACTCTTACATTTGTACAAAGGGGGCGTCGCCAAATAAACATATCCCTGTTCCAACAACGGACGCATACGACGGAAAAAGAATGTCAACAACAACGTGGCAATGTGCGCCCCGTCCACATCGGCATCGGTCATAATAATGATTTTATGATAGCGCAACTTCTCGATATTCGCCTCTTTCGAATCTTCTTCCGTCCCGATAGTCACACCCAAAGCCTTGAACATATTACTGATTTCCTGACTTTCGAAGACCTTGTGATCCATCGCTTTTTCCACATTCAATATCTTACCGCGCAACGGTAGAATAGCTTGGAACATACGGTCACGACCTTGTTTGGCAGAACCTCCTGCCGAATCCCCTTCGACAAGGAATATCTCGCAATCCTCAGGGTTACGCGAAGAACAATCCGCCAATTTACCGGGCAATCCGCCACCCGAAAGAGGAGACTTGCGTTGAACCATCTCACGTGCCTTGCGAGCTGCATGACGCGCTGTGGCGGCGATAATCACCTTCTCGACAATTGCTTTCGCCTGAGCCGGATGTTCTTCCAAATAATTTGCCAAAGCCTCGCTCACAGCCGTGTCCACAGCCCCGATAACCTCGCTATTGCCCAACTTCGTTTTGGTCTGTCCCTCGAATTGTGGCTCCATCACTTTCACCGAAATAACGGCAGTAAGCCCCTCTCGGAAGTCATCGCTGCTGATTTCCACTTTCACTTTTTCAAGCATCTTGGAATCCTCGGCATACTTCTTCAAAGTACGGGTCAATCCCCGACGGAAACCCGTCAAGTGAGTCCCCCCCTCGATAGTATTGATATTGTTCACATACGAATAGACATTCTCGTTATATGTCGTGTTGTACGTCATAGCGACCTCCACAGGAACTCCCTGACGCTCGGTAGCGATATGAATCACATCGTCGATAAGATGCTCCTTATTCGAGTCGATATAACGAACGAACTCCTTTAATCCTTCTTTTGAATAGAACACCTCTTTACGATACTCGCCGGCATCGTTAGTCGTCCGTTTATCCGTCAGCGAAAGGGTAATCCCCGCATTCAGATAAGCCAAATCGCGCAAACGATTCGCCAAAATATTATAGTCGTAAACCGTAACAGAAAAAATCGAATCGTCTGGACGGAAGATAATCGTCGTTCCCGTTTCTTCGGTCTCTCCTATAACTTCCACATCGTGCAAAGGTTTCCCACAAGAATACTCTTGCATATAAATCTTTCCGTTCCTGCGAATCTCGGCACGTAAATAAGTCGAGAGAGCATTTACGCACGATACACCCACACCGTGCAAACCACCGGAAACTTTATAAGACCCTTTATCGAATTTACCACCGGCATGCAATACCGTCAAAACCACTTCAAGAGCCGATTTATGCTCTTTCTCGTGCATATCGACAGGAATACCGCGACCGTTATCGACAACCCTGATAGAATTATCTTCGTTGATATATACCTCGATATGAGTGGCATATCCGGCAAGAGCTTCGTCGATAGAGTTATCGACAACCTCATACACCAAGTGATGCAACCCTTTTACACCGATATCGCCGATATACATGGCAGGGCGTTTACGAACGGCCTCTAAACCTTCGAGCACCTGAATACTATCGGCTGAATAACTTTTGTTTTCTGTTTCTTCTGACATATTATCCGAATCTTTTTTGTTTTTATGAGCTATCCCTGCGCTATTCTTATTAACAGAAAATCAACAGGAAACACTTAAAATCCGGCTCAAACGGCCGGCTTTCCACCAACAAACAAAAATACACAAAAAAGTTGGAATAGCGAAATAATCCGGGTGGAAATAATCACACCGACGTTTCTCTCAAATCATAGCCCCGACCAGACATTGTGAATCCAAACAGCAAATTCAAACATAAGGATAAAAACAAAAACCCATCTGACAGCAAGCACCTTATTCACAAAAAGATATAAATCATATACACTATGAACCTGAAAAATGGCATCAATCAATAACAGGAAAGGGAATGAAAACAATAAATCCACTGGGTTGATTTTAAAACTTAGCCCTCTCGCCCATCGGACACTCCCCCTATACCGTTATGCGACACAACGGGAGAACTGAATAAACAGACTGATGAGATGTCGTTTTCACCCCCTCCTTCTCTACGTACCACCTCCCCTATTGTATATTCCCATTAATCATTATAAATTTGAAAAAGAAAGACATCAGAGTATGACATAAGTCCGCCTCCCCTTTGGTCCACGAGACCGAGCCATATGTTCCGTCCCCATACTCTTTACATATGGCTGCGCCGTGCCCCGTAGCTTTACGGGGTGTTTTGTTATGCAAAATATAGGGGAGGTGTCACGTAGTGACGGAGGGGTTGGAAAAATTATATAATCTTTGATTGGAAGGTTAGAAGTATAAAAGGACAATTCTCACTGATTTTTACTGTACCGAGGTAATTCCCATCAAAAAAAAGACACCCCATGACAAAGATACCACATATCTAAACAAAAAAATGCGACAGAAAAATCTGTCGCATTCGTAGCCCATAGGAGAATCGAACTCCTCTTTCAAGAATGAAAATCTTGCGTCCTAGCCGATAGACGAATGGGCCCTTGATAAAAATGCGCCTTAGATATATAAAGTAAGGCGCCCTTTCCAAATGCGAGTGCAAATATAGAGCTGTTTTTTGAATTGACAAAATTTTTACCTAAAAATCTTTCATTTACCTTTCTATCGCATACAATCTGCACAGACTTTCCCGCTCGAACAGGAACTACTGCCCCTAAAAACTACTACGATCTACATTAGTAATTTTTATTATAGGCTCTACCCCATATTAAAAAACTACTTGCCGCTGTTACCCTGCATTATAATAGCCTCCGATCTCCCTTTTCGTTTTAGCGGCCAGCCCTATTCAATCCTGCGGGCATAGTCAATGCTGCCCCCGCTAACATCGCCGTTTTAAGAAATCCACGACGACCGATTTCCGTTTTATTTATCTCTTTCATATCGATTATTTTTTCAACTCTTTTATAATCCGAGCAGGATTACCTGCGACAACTGTCATAGGCGGCACATCTTTGGTCACCACACTATTCGCCCCCACGATAGCCCCGTATCCTATTCTCACTCCGGGGAGAATCGTAGCATTGATTCCGACCCAAACTCTATCTTCAAGAACAACAGGGCGACCATAAGTCGCATCCCGATTTTCCGGTTCGGGATCATGATTAATAGTAATAATATTTACTTTCGGTCCCAAAAAGACATTTTCACCGAGAGTAATACCCCCTCGTCCGAAAAACGTACAACACTGTTGAATAAAGCAACCTTTCCCTATTTTTATGTGTTTCCCATAATCCACATAAAACGGAGGCAACAAAGTAATAGATTCGTCCACTTCACACCCAAGAATTACACTCAATATCCGACGAACCTCATCGGGTGTATGATAACCGGTATTCAATTCGGTCGCCATTTTCATAGTATCCCAAATGGCATTTATCAATTCATCGTATCCCGGATCCGACGGGGAAACCATCTCTCCGTTCAGATCTCTTTCAAAAATAGTATGAGCATTCATAATAATCTGTTTTATATCCGTTACAAAGTTAAAAAGAAAGCCCCGTGGCGACTTTGCCACAGGGCTCAAAACTCTTTGTCATAAAGCTCGATTCATCGAGATAACGGCTTTCACAGACTTTCCTTTTTACCATTTTCAACAACCTGCTTAGCCCATTCGGTAGCCACCGCAACGCCTCCGTTGAGTAACTTGCCGTCGTTCCAAGTCACGTTTGGATAAAGTTTCCTGAGCTGTCTTACACTATGGGCTATCGAACTTCCTCCGGAAGTAGCGAACGGGATAACGGTTTTACCGGAAAAATCGTATTTTTCAAGAAACGTATTGACCGGACGCGGACACAAGTCCCACCAAATAGGATAGCCGAGAAATACGATATCGTAATCTTTCATATCGAGAGGCTCCCCACCCAGTTCGGGGCGAGAATCCTCGTCGGCCATTTCGACCGAACTCCGGCTCGACTTGTCATTCCAATCGAGATCGGCCGAAGTATAGGCCTCGGCAGGAGTAATCCGGTAAAGCCGGCCATCGACCGCACCGGCAATAGACTCTGCCACCCTCCCGGTAGTTCCGGTACAAGAAAAATAGGCCACAAGAATTTTCTTACTCACCGGTTCGGTGGTATCTGTCGCCTGTCGTTGAGTTTGTGACGAACAACTAAAACTGAGAATACTCATAAGTATCAATACTATCTGTTTCATACTATATTCATTTTGAAATAAACTACAAGCCGAGAAAAAGACAAACTTGTTCGAGCTATTTCGAGGCTCAGCGTTGATGACGGACAACGCCCGAATATTCCTCTTCGCTCACAGGTTCGAGCCACTCATTGCTCTTGTTTTCGCCGGGAGCCTCTATGGCGAGATGCGAGAACCAACTGTCAGGCGCAGCTCCGTGCCAATGCTTCACACCGGCCGAGATATAAACCGCATCGCCGGGGAAAAGCTCCACCGGTTCTTTTCCCCATTCCTGATAATAGCCTCTGCCACCCACGCACACAAGTATTTGACCTCCGCCTTTGGTAGCTTTGTGTATGTGCCAATTATTACGGCAACCGGGCTCGAAAGTAACGTTCGAAATGGGAATACCTTCTGTCACGACAGGCGCGAGATAGCTTTGACCGATGAAATATTTGGCATACGCATCGTTAGGTTTGCCGACAGGAAAAATAATGGATTGAGCATACGCATCGAGCGAACAGGCAGTAGTACTATCCGCACAGTCTACCCACACCTCTTTGGCCATACGAAACGCCGCCCATGCTTTGGGCCAACCAGCATAGAACGCAGCGTGAGTAAGAATTTCAGCGATTTCAGTTTTGGTCACCCCGTTCTTCTTGGCCGATTCAAGATGATACTTGAACGAAGAATCTGTCAACCCCTGTGACATGAGAGCAACGACAGTCACGATAGAGCGGTCACGAAGCGAAAGCAAATCGTTACGACTCCATACCTCTCCAAAAAGAATATTGTCATTCAAATGCGCAAACTCGGGAGCGAACTCACCAAGCGCATCATGTCCGGCTGTCTGTCGGACTTTCTCTTGTGATTTTGTCATAATCGGAAATATTAAAATTGACAATAAAACCCATAAAACTACTTTTGTTTTCATACCCTATGATTTTAATTGAACACTACAAAATACCAGTTCTCCAACCCATCATATAGAAATCAGGCAAATGGGAAATCGGAAACAGACAGACATCAGTCTCCATCGATCATCGTCTATTTCCGCACGATGTACAAAGGTACGAAACAGATCTCGCAACGATTTTGCTATAAAGCTCAAATCTATTTGCCATAAAGCTCACCCTGCCACGATGGTGCGACCCCATAGGCCTCTTTATACACTTTGGAAAAATGCGACAGATTCTTAAAGCCTACATCGAAGCAAGCCTCCGTAACTTTCTTTTTCCCCGACCGAATTAAATCATGCGCCGCTTCAAGACGTCGTCTGATAATCCATTTCTGAGGTGTCAAATCGCTCACTTTGGCAAAATCCCGTTTAAATGTAGCCAAACTACGCCCCGTATAACTGGCGATTTCTTTCATCGAGAGATCGCACATATAATTTTCGTTCAAGTAATCGAGAATATCGATTTTCCACGGTTCCACGAAATCGAATAACGATGCATACAGATTACGGTCGGTATTGAGCAAGACATACACACCTTCGATCATCTTCAATTTCAAAATCTTTTCCGAGGGTTTCTCCCCGGCATCGAAATACGGGATAACCGACTCGAACAAAGAGCGGATATCCGGTCTATTTTTCGGCAAGAGGAGCAAGCTCGCTTTCTCTCGTTTGGAGTCGATTGGAATCTGCTGCCGATCGAGTGTTTGGTAAAACTCCCTCAAAAAAGCCTTCGAAAATTTCAACACAATGGAACGATAAGGCTCACCCTTCCCGACCCTCTTTTGCAACCACATTCGGTTATCACGCCGCATAAAAGCACAATCTCCCGGATACAAAACGGTTTTCTTTCCACGCTCCTCGATCTCCAATCTACCGGAACACTGATAAATGAGCGTATGTTCCCGATTTTCATGAGCGCACTCCCGATCATCGGCAAAATAACTCGCTATAAGCACATTCGAGCAATCGAATACATCTAACTGTTCCATATCATCAGCCTTTTATATGGACAAATATAATGCATTGTATCTGTACAATATTTGCTGTGAAGCTCAATTTTCACATTCCCGATACAACCACTGCTCCCGAATAAATAAAATCAATGCGCCGAACCAGTACCGGCCTTTGGATAAAACAACTATTTTTGTAGAAAAATTTACCGGGAGAATGCTCGAAAAAACATTAGGAATCGTACTGCACATCATTCCCTATAACGACAAAATATCGGTAGCCCATTTGTACACCGAACAATATGGCCGATCTTCCTATCTTATTCCACAAGGGGGCGGAAAAAAAGCTCGCATGTTTCGGTCCCTCTTCATGCCGTTCTCTATTTTGGAACTCGATATAGACTACCGGAACAACCGGGAATTGCAAAAAATCATCGAAGCGCGCACGGTTTTACCTCTTCAAAACATCTATTCCGATCCGGTAAAAAATGCAGAAGCGCTCTTTTTATCCGAAGTCCTCTGTCAAACCATAAAAGAACCCGAACCCAATCTACCGCTTTTCGCCTTCATCGCCCGTTCCATTCAAGTCCTCAATATAATGGAAGAAGGTAAAGCCAATTTTCATCTCTGTTTCCTGCTGCAATTATGCAGTTTTCTCGGGTTCAGCCCCAACATGGAGACCTACCGGACCGGATATTCTTTCGACATGTTGAACGGAATTTTCTCCCCCTCGCGCCCCATTCACACCTACACACTCGATGCCCGCGAAGCCGAAGTTTTCGCCCGGCTCACCCGTATGGATTTCAATAATCTTCGCCACTTCAAATTCAATCGGGGAGAGAGAAACGCCATACTCGACCGAATCTTAACATACTACCGGCTACACCAACCCGACATTTCGGAACTCCGGTCTCCCGAAATATTACGAGCCATATTCGACTAATATGCTGCAAAGGTTGACTATTACAAAATTTTATACTACTTTTGTCGACCGAAATGCCCTTGTAGTTCAATGGATAGAACGGAAGTTTCCTAAACTTTAAATCCGAGTTCGATTCTCGGCGAGGGTACAAAAAAAGGAATCCGAATCCGGATTCCTTTTTTGTATTTATACGCTTACCTTTATTTTGCAGCGGCTTCTTTGGCAGCCTTTTTAGCGATACTACGTCGTTGGATTTCGTAAGCAATCGGAGTAGCCACGAACAAGGTCGAAGCCGTACCGACAATCACACCGAACAACATAGCAAATGTAAAGCTACGAATAACATCGCCACCCAAAATAAAGATACACAACAATACGATAGCCGTACTTAATGAAGTATTAAGAGTACGAGTCAACGTACTATTCAAAGCATCGTTAATAACGAGTGCACGGTCTCGTTTCGGATATAAACCCTTCACTTCACGAATACGGTCGAATACTACCACCGTATCATTTACCGAGTAACCGATTACCGTCAATATAGCTGCAATAAACGACTGATCCATCTCCATAGAGAAAGGTAATATACCATACAGCAAAGAATACAGCCCAATGATAGAGAACGCAGTAAAGGCCACAGAAGCCAACGTACCCACACTAAACGAAATATCACGGAATCGCAACAAGATGTAAAGAGCCATCGCTATCAACGAAAGAATGACAGCCCAGAATGCCCCCACCTTAATATCATCGGCAATGCTCGGTCCTACTTTCTGACGACTTTGAATCATATTTTCGGTAAACTCTTCATAAGAAGCATCCCCTAAAACACTCTTCATTCCCTCATAAAGTTTCGTCTCGATCTCTTTATCTATATTTTCATCTTGATCAGCAATACGATAGTTGGTCGAAATACGCACCTGATCGTCGCTCGTGATAGTTATCACCGAAAGAGAACTACCCTCGAAAGCTGGTTTCAGCATCTCACTGATTTCAACCGGTTTCACCGGTTTATCAAAACGAACTACATAATTACGACCACCCGAAAAATCAATACCCTGATTCAAACCTCTGATTGCCAAAGAACCTACCATAACTACAATGATAGCAATAGCAACCGTAAATCCGATTTTGCGCATACCGAGGAAATTAATTCTCGTATTCGTAAGCAAATTCTTGGATATGCGGGTCGTAAATGTAAGATTATTGAATTTACCTCTATTCAAACCGGCCTCGAAGATAAGGCGGGTAATGAAAATAGCCGTAAAGAACGAAGTAAGAATACTAACGATCAATGTCGTAGCAAAACCCTTGATAGGACCTGTCCCGTATACCAATAGAATGAAACCGGTAATAATCGTAGTCAAGTTCGAGTCGAAAATCGCAGAGAAAGCATGCTTGTAACCATCGGCGATAGAAGATTTCAAACTCTTGCCCAAACGAAGCTCCTCTTTGGTACGCTCGAATATCAGCACGTTGGCATCGACAGCCATACCCATCGACAAAACGATACCGGCAACACCCGAAAGCGTGAGCACCGCTTGTAACGAGGCCAAAATACCCATCGTGAAAAACAAGTTACATATAACACCGAAACTGGCGATAAGACCCGGAGTAGCCCCATACATCATGATCATATAGATCATCAGCAAGATGATAGCGGCGACAAACGAAATCACACCGCTTTGAATAGCTTCCTGTCCCAACGAAGGACCGATAATATCCTCTTGAACAATAGTCACGGCAGCAGCCATCTTACCCGACTTCAACACGTTAGCCAAGTCCTTAGCCTCTTCGGGAGAGAAACCTCCGGTAATCTGCGAACTACCGCCCGAAATAGCCGAGTTGACATTGGGGAAAGAATATACCTGATTATCCAACACGATAGCAATCGCATTGCCGATATTGTCACGAGTAAGTTTTTCCCATACTTTGGCTCCCTCGGCATTCATGGTCATGCTCACCACAGAACCCTGTATCTTATCGAAGTCGTCACGAGCATCGGTTATTACATCGCCACCTAACGGAGCCTTGCCACCTTTACCGGCTTTCAATGCGATAAGCTGATACATGGTTTGCTTTTCATCGATGGCTTTTACCGTCCAACGTAAAATCAAGTCGCTCGGAAGAATATCGCGGGCGATTTTGCTTGCCAACATGGCATTCACCGCTGCCGTATCGTTCTTATTGACAATACCGATAACCGGAGATCCTCCGTAGCTTTGGGTATAATTCATCAACGAAAGCAACGGATTCTGTTTACGGATACGCTCCATAGTTTCGGCTTCCGATGCCTCCTGCTGTAATTTTTTCTTCAACGACGAAGCCGTGCTGTCAGCTGCAACGGCTGCGGTATCGGGCGTAGCCTCGGCAACGACCGGAGCTTCTTCCTCTGCCGGCTCTTGTGCCGCATTGGCCGCAGCGATAGCGTTATTTACGGCATCGAGTTTCGAAGCAAGTTGTTCCAGTTTATACGTCTCCCAAAATTCGAGGTTAGCGCTACCCTGCAACAATTTCCTCACACGCTCGGGTTCTTTGATACCCGGCAGCTCGATAAGAATAAGACCGTCCTTTTCCAACTTTTGAATATTGGGAGCGACCACACCGAAACGGTCGATACGAGTACGCAATACGTTGTACGAGTTATCCACCGCGCTATTCAATTCTTCGCGAAGAATTGAGATTACCTCGTCGTTAGTCGATCTGGGGGTTATTTTATCTTTTAACTGGAAAGTGCTGAAAATAGCCGAAAGTCTCACATTCGGATCTATCTTTTTGTATTCGTTGTAGAACGAAACAATAAAGTCGTTGTTCCCGGCCTGAGCAGCCTGAGCGGCAGCGATAGCTGCGTTGAAGTTAGGATCCGGGTTATTATTCGACAAAGATTTGAGCACGTCTGCCACAGAAATTTGCAGCGTTACGTTCATACCTCCTTTCAGGTCAAGACCCAAACCTATTTCCATTTCACGGCATTGCTGATACGTGTAATACCACCAATACACCTTTTCCGTAGAGATAGAGTCGATATAATGTTTATACTTAGCCTCATCGCCCGCAGCATACTCTTTCGCCTTATTATTGTAAATAGCGGTTACAACCGAAAACGAAAGATAGAACAAACAGATAAGTGTAAGCAAAACCGCAACGACTCTAATAAATCCTTTGTTTTGCATGTGACTATTACTTTATTTTTTGTTTAATGAATTTCGTATTTTTATCAAGGTGCAAAGATATATTATTTTTTCACAGAAGCCCAAAATTATTCGATTTATTTATTATTAGCGTTTTTTACACCGATAAAGCACAATCCCCCAAAGAAACATGAAAAAGAAAACGGTTATATCTTTTTCAAGATTTAATATTATTTTTGTACTTCGGTTATAACCCGAGGTTCATGCCCCGATCGAAGTGCCGCATTTCCTATATTTCGATGTGACGGCAAATCGATTATTAACCCTATAAGTTATGCCCAATTATATGAACAAAATAGGAGGAAAGCCACAAGAGCGTAGTTCAAATATCGAACTTCTGAGAATACTTTCGATGTTCTTGGTTCTGATGATTCATTATATCCCCTCCCGAACACTGCCGACACACGACACATTGGCCCACGATACGCTCGGCACACTGTTCGATCTCGAATTGCGTAGTATCAGCTTCGTCTGTGTCAATTGTTTTATTCTCATCTCCGGGTACTTCGGTATCCGTTGGAAATTAAAATCTTTCTCCAACCTCCTTTTTCAAATATTGTTCTGGGCGATCGTATGCCCTGTTATCGTATTCGCCGCGACCGATTCCCTCAACATGACCGACCTATTCAAGACATTATATCACAACACATTCTCCCGCTGGTTTATCGAAGCGTACATCGGACTGTACATACTGGCCCCGATGATAAACCGCTTCATCGAAAAATCGACACATCGGGAGTTGGGTATATTCATTCTTGCTTTTTATCTGTTCAGCACCTTGTTCGGCTACTTGGGAAAAGCCTATGACTTCAACAAAGGCATGAGCATCATCAGCCTCGTGGGGCTATATTTGATAGGAGCCTATCTCCGCCGGAAACAAGACAGCATATTCGATCTCTCGAAATACGTCTATTTAGGTGTTTACCTCGTTACCGGATTCATTATGGTAGCCATCGCCGCCCTCATCTTGAAAGCAGGATTCACGATTACCCCTTATAGCTACCTCAACCCCCTTATCGTTCTCGAATCCATAGCCCTGTTCTTGTTCTTCAAAAAACTAAATATCGGTAGCATAAAATGGATCAACTATATCGCAGTTTCCTCGTTCGCCGTATATTTAATCCATAACGACCTCTCCATTAAACCCCTATACTGCGCAGCATGCGACTATATCGAAGCGCATTACACCCCATCATTCCCGTATGCCTTGCTGTTTATGGTGGGAGTATTCATCGTATCGGTAATGGCAGATAAAGTCCGGCTGTTCATATACAAACATACGCTATTGAGACTATTGAAATAAAAAGATTATACCCTCTCCTCGCCTGTCGCGGGGTGTAGGAGAGAGCAAGCAAAAAGGAAGAAGGTTAGATAACTCCTACTTGCTGCACAAAAATGCCAAACTATAAAATAAACACATAGCGAAAAAGTAATTTTGGGCAAAGCGTAGCGAATTGACTGATAGAGCGTTCGTTACGCTTTGTTTTTCTATGGGGCAGAGCCAACGAAATAC
>OGPX01001966.1_pt1 | contig 12599 bp, 24 predicted proteins | sample 1553101 | NCBI WGS metagenome assembly OGPX01 (sample SAMEA2579964, study PRJEB22360) | human gut metagenome | biome: human gut; feature: human-associated habitat; material: faeces | place: Denmark | collected 2008/2010
ATATTCCATTACGGCGGTTACTACGTTTTACAAAAAAACAACCAGCCATATCGTTACTTTGAGAGAACTCGGAGAAGGTCAATCTGTTGATTTTGTGGATATAGCAGGCAGAGGGAAAATCATTGGTTTTTCGTTTACAGGCAGTCCGCACTTAACAATAATCATGAATATTGACGGAAAGAATATACAGTTCAGGTCTAGTTCTGAAAATGGTGTGCCTAATATGTATTATCATAGTTTTAATTTTTACTCTTATGATAGTTGCAATCGATTTGACGGAAGAGCAAGAAGCGTTCTTGTATTTGACGATTCCCTAGATTCCCAAAACGATACGACTTTTCCTACGAGAGAAATTTTTTCTGATTCTGGCAGGGTAATACGATTTGAGGATTTTTTAAAACATAATTATATAGTCACCAATGATTCTGACGATAATAAATTCGGTGGCCATAGGGAGATATACAAAAGTGCAAGTTCAATCATTTATCCGTGCATTAGGTTTGAGAATAATTTTTCTATCAAAATGACCGCTAGTTCTAGTTATGACATATTACCAGAAGCGTTAGTTGTATACACCCTAGACGAATAAAGGAGCGTGAAAACATGCAAATTATCAAAACAGAAGAAATAATCGAAGATGGCAACACGTACGTTGTCAACACCTACGACAACGGGACGGTCGAGAAATACATCAAGCCCGACCCGAACTACCAACCGCCACCGATGCCAGAACCACCTAAGCCCGTCACGAATGAGGACATCATGGCACAGCTCACGGCGATGCAAGGTGAGCAGGTGGGCACAGTGGTGCTTGATAAGGCATATACCGACGGTGTGAATGCTGTGTAATAAAAAAGACACGTCACTTGGACGTGTCGGGGTGGTTATACGAGGTGTAGTTGTTGTTTCAAGGCTTCTTGAAGCACTTGCGAGAAATTGACGTTGCTTTTTTCTGCAAAGGTATTTAACCATGCTGGGATGGTGAGGCTTTTTCTAACAGCTTTTGAACCGTATTTTTCTGAATAAGCGTCCATATCAAGGACGAGAAGATTTACAAAGCCGTCTTCTTCAACTTGGATTTCACTGAGTGGGGTGGCTGTTGGTACAGGATTTCCGTCCTCTAATTCATCAAGCACCCAACCAGAAGCGGCGTCTGTCGCCATTAAGATGGCATCTGCCAAGGTGTCGCCCTCAGAAATACAACCTGGAAGGTCTGGAACTTCAACGGTAAAGCCGTTTTCTTTATCCTCAAAAGGGTAAAAGATGGCAGGATAAGTGAGTTTCATAATTATATCTCCTTTCGAAAGAGGCGAGGGCTGTTATTTCAGCCCTGCCTGTTTCAATATTGATTTTACAGTTCTTGAATCTAGGTCACCGTTGTGGTGTGGGATAGTAACTTTGCCTGGTTTTGTTGGATGAATGTAGTGGTAATGTGAACCTTTTGTACCTTTGTATGTCCATCCATCATCCAGTATTATCTTTTCAATTTCTCGAAACCTCATAAGCAACCTCCTTATGATTATATTATACGCATAATGCACATAAAAGTCAATGAAAATTATACGCATAATGCACATTGTTTTAGAAAGGAAGCGGTTAGTTTGGATACACAATTATACATTGACGCTATGCACGCTAAGGGCGTTGCAGACGCGAAGGATTTGCAGACCAGAAGCGCAAGCATGGACGGCACGGCACTTTATGCAGAAGAGGAGAAAATCCCCGATTTCAAGGCGGCATGCGCCAAGATGAACATGCTAGAACGTCCTGTCGGTTTCGTATGCAAATCATCCGCAGGCAGAGTGGTGAAGCTCTTGCAAGTCTACGACAGCACTGTTTACACACAAGAGCCTGAGGAATTGCCTGCACAATGGGGCTTTAAGTGGAGCACTGACCCATTAAAGGCACTGCCGTTTATTGCCCTGTCTACTTCGCCGTATATGGTGGGTGATTGCTGCACGGAAGGAGGGAAAACATGGCGAAGTAAGATTGATAATAATGTGCATGCACCATCTGCTTATCCAGCTGGTTGGCAGGATGTAGCGACTGAAGAGGGTGGGGGTGGAACTGTTACGCCGCCTGAACCGCAACCTGAGCAACCGCCTGAGTGGAAACAGCCAACAGGCGGTCACGATGCTTACAAGATGGGCGACCGTGTGACGCACAACGGCAAGGTGTACGAGTCCACCATCAACGGCAACGTGTGGGCGCCAGACGCTTATCCGCAGGGGTGGAAGGTTGTAGGTTAAGATTTAACGTGCATGATTAAAGAAAAGACGCACGTATGTGTTAACTTGCTAGTAACTTACTGGTAACTTGCTAGTAACTTGCTAGATTAGTTTTATAATCGCTATAAACCGCATGGTTGACGCATTGAATGACGCTATAAATGGCGCATTGAATGACGCATTAACTTGCTAGACGAAAAGAAGGTGGACGAATGGAACATGTAATCACAACAATATTTGATTATTTCTTGCCTATTTTGTTGGGGGCGGTATTAGGCTACCTAACAAGCATGGTATCAAACAATAAGGCCGAAAGGGCAATGCTGAGAGCGTTAGGTCGTTATCGTATCAAAGACGAGAGTCACAAGTGTTTTGAGCAAGGCTATATCACGCCTGTGCAGTTGGATATGCTGACGGACCTACATACAGCCTACAATGCCCTTAAAGGCAACTCTGTAGGCGATGAATACTATAACCGTGTAAAGAAGTTAAAAATTGAGGATGGTGAAGAATGATGGTTGATTTTCCCGTTAGATTTAAAAACCCGTGGTTTTGGGTTGGTGTGGTCTCTGTTGCCCTAACCGCCATCGGATTAGACCCGTCTATGTTTACATCATGGGGTGCGTTATATGATGCCGTGATTGATGTGCTGGGCAATCCCTTCCAACTGGTGACCATGGCGCTTGCAATTCTTGCGGTATTTATCGACCCAACCAGCGCAGGGGTACAGGATAGCAAGGTTGCAATGACTTACAATAAGCCAAAAAAGGGGGAGTAAAAATGAGCTATGAATATTTGACTAACTATGATGCAGCGTCTTACATGGTGGGGCGCATGAGCAACGGCGTACAGCATGCCGTTGATAAAATCATCATCCACCACTGGGGCGCAACAGGGCAGACTTTTGACGGCGTGTGCAGTTGGTTTGCTAACCCATCTTGCCAGACCAGTGCCCATTATGTGGCAGAGGGTGGGCGTGTGGCTTGCCTTGTCAATCTCAGCGATACGGCATACCATGCAGGCGACTGGGGCGCGAATCTAACTAGTATCGGGATTGAGTGCCGTCCTGAGATGTCGGACGCTGACCTCGAAACGGTGTGCGAGCTTGTGGCGTACCTGTATAAGGTATACGGCGAGTTGCCTATCTATGGGCATAAGGACTTTAGCCCTACTGCATGCCCTGGCAAGTATTACAGCCAACTTGACTATATCCACGACAGGGCGCTTGAGCTTATGGATGTTACCGACAATAATGTCGGGGACACCAACGAGCCGTCCGCATGGGCTAAGGATGCGTGGGCAAAGGCGCATGAGATGGGATTGCTTGATGGCACTAGACCGCATGATGCTGTAACGCGCGAGGAGTTGGCGGCAGTGTTGGTGCGGTTGAGTAAGTAGGCGCGGTGTGGTATAATGCAATATGAATGTGTTTCTCATAAGCAAAGAAACAGCATTTCTTACTTGTCATTGCCCTAGCGCGTACCTTTGCTGACCGTTTGGCAACAGAGGGCGACTCTGGGGCTTTTTTCTTGCATTTTGTGTGCTTATACGCTAAGATGTGTGTAAGAGATTTATGCCGCCGTCTGTGCATCGTCTCGTGCTGTTAAAAGAGTTGCTTGTGCAACAAAAAAGACAGGTGCGCCAACACCTGTCTTTTTATTTTTCCTGTTAACGGTTGGAAAAGCGCCGAGGCTTAGGTTGCTCTTTTTTCCAATCAAGCCATTTGCAGATGCGGTCAGTAACCACACCTACCACAATTGGGAAAAATAATGCTGTTAAAAGAGTTTCCATGCTTGTGCACCTCCTCTCTGGACTTACCCAGCGTGGAGTAGCAACCAAAATATATTATACTCATAGATTTCTATATGTACAATAAAAGCCTAGTAGGACGATCTATCCTGCTAGGCTTATTTTTTATGCGCTAAAATGGCGATTTGGCAATATTTGCGTGGTATTTGCTGAGATAATCATAGCCGTGACTTATTGCATTACCGTTGCTTTATCCTACACAAATACGCAAAATAAACACCTCGATTTCGAGGGGATTGGCAAAAAAAATCGGTGTAATTGCTTGACATAGTGTTAACAATATGATATAGTATAATCATGGAAGGGAGGTAAGAGATGAAAGCAATCAAAAAAATAAAAAAGCTTAGAAAACTCCTTGAAGAGTTAACTAAGCTTTTGGTAACGATTGGATTGTTGTTATTAGCCTTGAGGTTCATGCTCGATTCATGGCTGATGTTAATCCAATTCTAACCTGACAGTTTATACGGGGGCTGCTCGCAACAGTCCCTCGTATAAATTAAATAATATCAGATTGCTTGTATAAAGACAATGAACAAACTTTTATTTATTGAAATCTGCAAACTTGTTTTAACCTTTATTGTGTTTATTGGTGTGTGTGTTGGATTGTGGCAATTGATTGGGGTGTTGTACCTATGAGTGAAGAAAAGAAAAAGCGTGAAGCTGTCTATAATCCAGAAGCTGACAAACGTTGGAGTGAGAAGAATCCGGAACGTCGAAAATACTTGTCGCACCGAAGCCGTGCACGTTCGTTTATTCGTGAAGTTGCAACGGCTGAAGATTTGCAAGAGCTGAAAGCCTTAATCGCCGATCGTGAGAAGCAGCTTGAAGCAGAATAGTGTAAAAGGAGCCTTGAGCGTAATGTTCGAGGCTTTTACTTTTTCAATAATAAACCTATATTATATGAAGGAAATTGTATTGAAATAACGTTGGAAATAAGCCAATTTATATTCTGAAATAAAGAATCGTATACCGCAACCTCTAAATATTCTGTAACAGGATTTTCACCCCACAAACCACCCCAGAAGCATGATAAATGCGTTGGTTAAGCTGAATAGTCCTATTACCAAGAGTAGAACGAGTAATAGAAAGTGCGTTTGCCAATTCTTGTTGTGAGAGTCCTCTTTCTTCTCTAAGAGATTTGAGGATTTCGTTAAAAGGTTTTCGCATATGTGTTACCTCCTTTCTTTTTATATAATAACACGATATGTGATAAAACAAAAGAAAAATACCACGTAACGTGTTGACACTAAGCGTGAAAAATGTTAATATGTGGTTGTGAGGAGGTGATTTTATTGAATCTTAGAAGAATTGCAGAAAATCTTAAACGTATTAGAGGAACACGTTCCAAGGCAGAGATGGCTTCTTTATTAGGAGTTACAGTATCAGCTGTGGGCAATTACGAAAACGGATTAAGGATTCCAAGGGATGAAACAAAATTAAAATATGCTAATATTGCGGGAAAAACAGTGGATGAAATTTTTTTCATTTAATTTTTTTAACTGCAATGTCGCGAATTGTGACAGAATGAGGAGGTTCTTATGAACGAATTGAAAGGGGGCGATATGAATAATATTGATGAAGTGTTTGTTATATCTAATGTCGATTATGATCACCGGCGCTTCTGTTTTGCTTATTTTTGAAATTTGGAAGAATGAGCGTTGTCTTGCTTATAGGTTAGGGCTGACCGCTATGGTTCTGGGGATGGCTTGCGCCGGTGTATTTGCTTTCTATTTGGCAATGGCGTTATAAGCTTTTCTCACTTATATCTACCAGTCCGTTTGCAATCATTTTTAGTGAATAATCACTGCTTGATTGTGATGGTCTGCCGTGGGTATGTCCGAAGTCGTAGGTTAGATTGAGTTTTGTTTCTTCAACGTAGGTTTTTCCAGATTCAGAAATGTATTCAATATGCATGGTATAAATTAAAGGCTCTTGATTGGTTTCTACATGTTTTGCCAAATACTTTTTTGTAGGAAGGACAGCTAACTCTGTAAAAACTTTGTGATTCGGGGGAAATTCTGTATCTGTGATGTATTTGAAAGGGCTGCGAAGTTTCGGATAGGTGAAGTGTTCCCATTCGATGTCGGTAGTAAGTTTAGTTATTTTTGCAGAGCTGGCGCCAAAATTTTTGATGATGATAAAGTATTCCGGTACTTGTATGTGGGTCATCGCTAAATATGGTTTGATATATGGTCTGGTTGAGGCTTCGATGGATTTGGCGTTTTGTAGAAGTGTAAGTGTTGCAATAATCACAGAAATCATGGCTGTAATGGCGGTGATACCGGCTAAAAATAGTTCAGGTGTTACTTCTAAAGTGAAGTGAATTTTTCTGGTGGCTTCTTGGGTGGTTGTTGCGAGTATAAGCGATTGAAGTAGCATAATGAAAACCTCCTTTTGAGGGATTATAACATATAGATTCAAGGAGATGGTTTAATGAACAAATTAAAAATTTTTGAGAATAGCGAATTTGGAAAGGTTCGCACAGTGCTGGTCGATAACGAACCGTTCTTTGTTGGCAAGGATGTGGCTGAGATTCTCGGGTACCAAAATGGTAGCAAAGCAGTGAAGACACATGTGGATAGTGCAGATAAGACTTTTATTATGCTTGATATAGCAGATGCCCAAAACGGGAATGTGCCTAAAGGGCAAACAAAAACGGCAATTATCAACGAGTCCGGTTTGTACTCTCTTATTCTCTCTAGCAAGATGCCGCGTGCTCGTGAGTTCAAACATTGGGTCACGAGTGAAATCTTGCCATCTATTCGCCGTCATGGGTTGTATGCAGTGGATGAGGTGCTGGCGAATCCGGACATGCTTATCAATGCGCTGACGGCGTTGAAGGAAGAGCGTGCGAACCGCAAGCGGTTGGAGGAGTTAAACGCAGTGCAGTCCCAACAGATTGCCGAACTCCAACCTAAGGCGAGTTACTACGATTTGGTGTTGAATTGCAAGGACCTTGTATCCGTTACCACGATTGCCAAGGATTACGGTTGGTCTGCAAGAAAGATGAACACCTATTTGCACGATTTGGGTGTGCAGTATAAGCAAGGCAGTGTATGGATTCTCTATCAAAAGTATGCAGAGATGGGCTACACAAGTACAAAGACCCACAGCCATCCAGGTAAAGACGGTGACGTACATGCTACGGTGCATACGTATTGGACGCAAAAGGGGCGGTTGTTTATTTACGACTTGCTAAAGAAAAACGGTATTTTGCCAATGGTAGAAAGAGGTGAAACTGCATAATGGAAAATCTTTACAGACGTTTTGTTCCTGTTGGGGATGAAAAAATAATGGATAAGTTTGAGGCTTTGTGTGAGCGCAAAAACTTATCCAGAGATGATTTAATTTTGATTCTGAAAGCTATCAAGCTTAATCCGAATATTTTTCAACAATCTGATTAAGCAAAGATTTTAGCTGTGCCCAATCTTTGATATCAAAGTGTCTTTCTACAATCCCAGTAGGAACCCCACCTGATATGTCCCAAACAAAGATTGACATGTCGTGGCCTTTTCTAAGGGTTCCAGATATTTCGATGTCATAGTTTTCGTTAATTTTTCGATAGATGCTCTCAACGCCATCGATGATTTTTACTGAATACTCTGGTCCTAAATAGGCTAAAAGATTTTTTTGATTTTCAGTTACTTGCATGACAATCACCTCCTCTCAAAGGTGATTATACCAAAGATTTTAGAAAGAAGGTGAAACCGCATAATGGAGAATCTTGGCTTACGAATTTATAAACTCAGAAAAGCAAAGGGGCTCACTCAGGAAGAATTGGCTGCCCGAATGGGTGGCGGGACCAACAGAAGCATGATTTGCAAGTGGGAAAAAGGCGTTGAGACGCCTAGCCTTGCAAGTGCTAAACGCTTGATTAGTGCTTTGGGTTGCTCTTTGCACTTTCTTGTTACCGGTACTCATTACAAAGAATAGAGGTGAAGCATCATGTCCATCGAACAACAATTAGCTGATACAGTGGCAAGCCTTGTATTAGCTCAAATCAAACCGTATTTGAACAATAACAGGATTCTTAAAGAATCAGAGGTGATGGAAATCTTGGGCGTATCCAAAAAGACCATGCAAAATTATAGAAACGATGGGCTAAAGGCATTCCAGCCTACCGGTTCTCAATACTATTATTTTATGTCTGACCTTGAAGCCTTTGTAAGACGAAACGGGCGGGCACTGTGAGAGGGGGTGATTGAAAATGACAAAAGAAGTGGTTGAACTAATCATCGGGGCAGGCAGTTTTATGCTTTTCTTACAGTTCTTGTGCGTGAGCTATCTAGCAGAGAGCTGTAACGGGCTATGGACTACACTCGCATTGGCGGCGTTGTGCTTTAGCTTGCTGTGGTGCTTTGACGATTATCTACCAATTACAAACAAAAGAAAGAGAGGGAAAAGATAAGTGTTACCGATGAACGAAAGAAACATCTTACAGGTGTTGAAGAAAAGCGAAAAGGCCAATATCGGCTTTGAAGATGAAGCGATGACGCAGGTTATTTTGACTGATAGCGTATTCATGTTGATGACCGATATCAACAATTTCAAGCCTAACGGGCAATTGATGGGGGCTATCAATGAAGCAAAGGCCGCTTTACTTGCGGAAAACAAAGTCGGTCAGATGTATGACCTTATCAAGCACGATGTTGCGGGATTGACCGTTGAGTATGTCCAAAAAACTTTTACCAACTTTGCAAAAGCACAAAAAGAAACCGGCTATGCGTTGCCATTCAGCGCCACGATTTATGACGGCGGGAAAACAGAATGTCAATCTTTATTCTTGCTTGCGAATGGTTCTTATGTGGCTTTTGACAACCGCTATATGGAGCTGTTGAAAAACAGGGTACTGTTGAAAGATGGGTGTTTAGTTAAGATTCCATATACCGTGGGTACAGGAAAAAAATTCTATTACCCGCTTGTGGTTGATACCGAGGTTTACAAATTCGCGTGCATGCCGTTTTACGAACCACATTGCGCCTTGACAAAGTATCTTGCAAAAAATTAAAAAAGCCATCGGGTGGCCAGGCCCGACAGCTTAAGAAAAAATATTCCAACATCATTATAACAGGAGGATAACAAAAATGGAAATTGAATTGAAGTTAAAAGCCGTTGGTGATTCTGAAATCAACACGATCGTTCAAATGCTGTCATGTATGAACGTTAAATGTGCGCCGTTAGTAGTGGGTGCTGAAGAACCTAAAGAACAGCCAACAACTGAAGAACCTGTTAAAGAAGTGAAACAGGAAGTGAAATCTGAAATTGAGATTTCACTTGAAGATTTACAGAAAACCTTTGGCGAATTGGCAAAGGCTGGGATGAAACCAAAGCTGAAGAAGCTCTTAAGCAAGCATGAAGTGAAGAAGGTATCTGAATTACCAACTGAGAAATACAGCATTGTTATGGAAGAATTGGAAGCATTAAAGGGGGCTTAATTATGGCAAAACACGCACTTTTGAGTGCATCTAGCGCCAGTCGTTGGCTGAATTGTCCAAAGTCGGTGCGATTGACTGAAGATATTCCAGATGGTGAATCAAGCTCATTCGCTGCAGAGGGCACTCTAGCCCACGCAATCGCAGAGGATTACTTGCGTGAATACGCAACAGGCAAAGGGCGCACGGTTGAGGATTACGTGGTGCCTGAAAAGTTCAAAGGAAATCCGCTTTTTTACGATGGTATGTATCAAGATGTAATCCCGTATCTCGAGTACGTTGTGAGTACGTTTGAGAGTAAAAGCAGGGTGGCTACACTCGATGTTGAAGCCCGTTTAGATTTCTCAAAATACGTGCCTAGTGGTTTTGGTACGGGGGACGCGGTCATTATTGACAACGGTACTTTAGAGATTTGCGATTTGAAATTTGGCAAAGGGGTTTTAGTTGAAGCGGAAAACAACCCGCAAATCATGCTCTATGGTTTGGGCGCATTACACGCCTATGATTATATCTTTGATATCAGAAATGTAAAGATGACTATTGTACAGCCCCGTTTGGATCATGTGGCATCCTTTGTACTGAGCGCAGACGAATTACGAGATTGGGGTAATAATACTGTTTCCCCGATTGCCAAATTGGCATACAACGGCCAAGGCGATCAAAAGGCGGGTGATTGGTGCAGATGGTGCAAAATCAAGGCCACATGTAAGGCCCGTGCAGAAAAGCAAGGTCAGACCGTGGCGATGATGGCTGAAGCGGAATTGACCGATGACCAAATCTGTCAAATTTTGGCGGCCAGCGCTGAAATCAAAGCGTGGTTATCCGATATCGAAAGCCATACGGTACAGCGCTTAAGCGATGGCGAAACTTTACCTGGGTGGAAGTTGGTGGAGGGCCGTTCTAATCGAAAGATTAAAGAACCTGAAGCGTTGGCGGAAAAACTCTTAAATTGTGGCGTGGATGCCGCACGCATTTATAAACCACAAGAATTGCAAAGTCTCACAGCACTTGAAAAGGCTGTCGGTAAAGCACGATTTAATGAGCTTTGCGGGGAGTATGTTTATAAACCGCAAGGGAAGGCTACACTCGTACCGGAAAGCGACAAGCGCCCGGCGCTGGGGGGTGTTGAAAATGATTTTAACTTTGAGGAGCTGAAAGAATGATTAAATTTGAAAATACAGATGTTTATGGGTTTGAGGCCGCAATCCGCGGCATGAGAAACCCGATGAATTCGTGGGACAAAAGCGACAGTTTCGAATTGGATTGCAAGCTGTTTCCTTGCGAGGGATGCGCGTTTGAACCGTTGTGCGAGGAGAGATACCCACGCGCCCATAAAGTTGGCGAAAACGACCTTGCATTGATGCGTAAGCTGGCGAATGCAGGGGATGACCATGGAAAATTCGCCCGATTTATCAATGTGACGGTTGACGTGACGGCGCCGTTGTACTGGTGGTCTGAATTTGATACTTATAAGATTGGCACTGTGGCTAATTCGTGCTCTAAGATGCACAAAATCCACGCCAAGGAATTTAAGTTAGAGGATTTCAGCCACGAGCATTTATTGGATAGAGGAACTGCGGCATTAGAGCAAACTGTTGATACTCTTAACATGTATCGAAACTTTTATATCGAAACTAAAAATAAAAATTTCTGGTGGCAACTTATCCAATTATTACCATCAAGCTACAACCAGCGTCGTACGGTACAGCTCAACTATCAAGTGTTGCACCGTATTGTCAAAGCTCGCAAGAATCACAAATTAGACGAATGGCATGATTTGTGTGATTGGGCGCTTGAATTGCCTTATTTCAAAGCCATTTATGGGGATAAGTAAATGAACAGAAAAGCACTTTTAGAAGCAACTGAAAGCATCGTTTGCAAGGATCGTGAAAACGATTATGGTACACCGGAAAACAATTTCGCCCGTATCGCTGATTTTTGGACAGCATATTTAGGACAAGTCGTAAAGCCTCATGATGTGGCTGCAATGATGATGTTATTGAAAATCGCTCGTATTGCCAGTGGTCAACATAAGGATGACAACTGGATTGATGCCGCGGGTTACAGCGCTTGTGGCGCTGAATTACAGGAACTTTATTCTTAAATCTTAAAAACGAAAGGAAGTATTTAACTATGAGTAACGCAGTATTAAGAGGTCGCATTAGCTACGCACACATTTTTGAACCACAAGCTCCATTGAATGGCGGGGGTCCTAAGTATTCTTTGTCCCTTATCATCTCCAAAGATGATGTGGACATGGTCAACAAGGCCAAAGAAGCCATTGCAGATGCAATTGAAAAGGGTATGGATACCAAATGGAACGGCAAAAAGCCTGCACGTCTGCACATTCCTTTGCGTGATGGAGATGAAGAACGCCCTGACCATCCGGAATACGCTAATTCCTATTTCATCAATTGCAATGCCACCGAAAAGCGTAAACCAAAAGTGGTTTTGCGTTACCGTGACCCTGAGACAAAAAAGCCTATCGATGGTACTGAAGAAACCGTATATAGTGGGTGTTATTGCAATGTGTCTATCGATTTTTATCCGTTCTCAGTACCGGGGAACAACGGCATTGGTGCGGGGTTAGGCAACATTCAAAAGTGGGCAGATGGTGAAGCCTTTGGCGTTGGGCCTCGTAACGTTGAAGATGAATTCAGTTTTGAAGAACCGGAAGAGGCTGATATTGATGACATCTTATAAAAAGACCCTCGCTATTGATATTGAAACCTTTAGCGGAGTTGAATTGGGGCAAGTCGGCGTATACAAATACGCCGAAAGCCCCGATTTTAATATCCTGCTATTTGCATACGCTTACGATGATGAACCTGTGGAAATTATCGACCTTACAAAAGAACCCTTACCGCAATCTATCATTGACGATCTGCTAGACTCTCACGTTCTCAAAACTGCATTTAACGCCGCGTTTGAACGGGTATGTATCAACACTTACTTAGGCGTAACAACGGGTCCATGGGACTGCACCATGGTTCGCGCATGGGAACTGGGGATATCGGGCAGTTTGGCGGTAGTGGGGGCAAAGATTGGCATTAAGGAAGAAAAAAGAAAACTCGACGGTTCGCGCCTTATTCGTACGTTCTGTAAACCTCGGAAGCCAACGAAAAACAAT
>OGPX01001967.1_pt1 | contig 12594 bp, 14 predicted proteins | sample 1553101 | NCBI WGS metagenome assembly OGPX01 (sample SAMEA2579964, study PRJEB22360) | human gut metagenome | biome: human gut; feature: human-associated habitat; material: faeces | place: Denmark | collected 2008/2010
CGACTGCTGCCCCGCTCATATGGAAGCCATACTTCCCCTTTTTGAGCAGATGGGTATGTACGTCCGCAGCTTCGGCTCAAATATATACATACAGAAAACAGGCGGTCTTAAAGCCGCCGATACCATACGCACAATGGTCTATCCGGGATTTCCCACGGACGCTCAGGCGATCATAATGGCTCCCCTCTGCACGGCGGAGGGAACCACAGTGTTTGTGGAGAACATCTTCGAGAACCGCTACCGCCACACGGGAGCGCTTAGCCGAATGGGCGCAGATATCCGTGCGGAGGGAAAGGTCGCCGTTGTAACAGGCGTTCCCGCTCTTTACGGAGCAGCTTCGGAAGCCCCTGACCTGAGAGGAGGCGCAGCAATAGTCTGCGCAGCTCTCGGCGCATCGGGCAGGTCGGAGATAACAAGGACAGAACTTATCGACAGAGGGTATGACAGCATAGAAGCTATCCTTTCATCGGCAGGAGCAAAAATAAGCAGGATAATATAATACTGATCACCAATAAAACTATATACAAAAATCATCGAATGATCTATACGCTATTTTTTGTATAGTTTTTAATTGGCGTTTAGTATAACAAGGAGTTTTTATTTTGAGCAGTCAGAGTCAGCCCTACCGCCGCAGGCACAAGCAGCGACATACGCTTACGGGCATTGTGGTATTTATCATAGTGGCAGGAATATTTCTGCTGCTTTCAACAACAGTCCTATTCAATGTTGAAAACATTCGTGTAACGGGTGCATCAAACTACACCCCACAGGAAATAATCGACGCCAGCGGAGTTGAGGCGGGCGATAATCTTGTCCGTCTCAGCACCGATAAGGTAAGCAGTCAGATAACCTCCAGACTGGTTTACATAGAAAAAGCACATCTTAGCCGCTCATTCCCCTCCACGCTGATAATAAACGTGGAAGCCAGCGAGCCTGAGGCGAATTTCATCACCGACCACGGCATATATCTCATAAGCAAGGGCGGCAAGATACTTGAAAAGATAGACGAGCCTAAGGCAAACCTTTTCAATTTCACGGGAACTGACCCCAAGCTGGAGCTTCTCCCGGGGGACAAGTACGCTTCCAACGATGAGCACAAGGACACAGTGGTCTATCAGATGATGACCCTGCTGGACACGGGCAATTACAGCACCGTTACCTCGGTAGATGTTACCGACCGTGCGGATATCAAATGCGTTTTCGATAACCGTATCACAGTAAGTCTCGGCTCGGTAAACGACCTTGAATACAAAATGAACTTTGCCAAGGAGATAATCGAGACAAAGATAGGCGACAAGACCGAGGGCACTCTTACCATTCTTTCCGACGCAAACAGCGCATCATTCCTTGACAAGGAAAGCCTGGAAAACAACGCCAAGGTCTATAACGACAACATTGCTTCCACGACCACCGCCGATACTCAGGAAACCGATGAAAACGGCAACCCCATTGAAACTGAAACGTCGGAGACGACCTCCGCCGCAGTGGCAATGGAATAATCATGAAGCACGGTTGTGAAATGTGAACAAAAAGGGTACCATATTATCATTTTTTTGTGCAACTGCGTTTTTTTTAGAAAAATCACTTGAAAAAAATCCGCAGGTGTGTTAAAATAAATGTTGTGTATAATATAATCAGGAATAATTCAGATTTTTCTGTATTTACATATAAACAGTAAACAGGAGGAAGAAAAATGGCGATCATGGTTGATAACGAGAAAAACACCTATGATGAGATTATAAAAGTTGTCGGCGTGGGCGGCGGCGGCGGAAACGCTGTTAACCGCATGGTTGACGAGGGCATCAAGGGCGTTGACTACATAACTGTCAATACCGATGCAAGAGCTCTCAACTCATCTAAGGCTGATACAAAGGTACAGATAGGCGTTAAGCTTACAAACGGCAAGGGCGCAGGCGCCAAGCCTGAGATCGGTGCAAGCAGCGCCGAAGAAAACAGAGACGAGATCAAGGCCGCTCTCAGCGGTTCAGATATGGTATTCATCGCAGCAGGTATGGGCGGCGGCACAGGTACAGGCGCAGCTCCCATCGTTGCAGAGATCGCTCAGGAGCTGGGAATACTCACTGTTGCAGTGGTAACAAAGCCCTTTGAGTTTGAGCAGAAGGCTAAGATGAGACAGGCTGAGGCTGGTATCGCAGAGCTTAAAAAGCACGTTGATTCACTTATCGTTATCCCCAATGAGCGTCTTCTCCAGAGTGCTGACAAGGAGCTTACAATGAAGCAGTCCTTCGCACTTGCTGATGATATCCTCAAGGTCGGCGTAAAGTCCATAGCAGAGCTTATCACTGTCGAGGGCGACATCAACCTTGACTTCGCTGATGTAAAGACCACTATGAAGGACGCAGGCTATGCTCATATGGCTATCGGTCACGGTTCAGGCAAGGACAAGGCTGCCGAGGCTGCAAAGCAGGTCATCTCCAGTCCTCTGCTTGAGACCTCCATTTCCGGCGCTACAAGACTTCTCGTTAACATCGTAATGAGCGAGGACGTTCTTGCAAGCGACATCAACACAGCTACAAGACTTATCTCCGAGGCTGCCGATCCCGATGTAAACATGATCTTCGGTACCTCCTTCGATGAGAACCTCAAGGACGAGATCAACATCACTGTTATCGCTTCCGCTTTCAATGATGATATCGACAAGCAGGAAGAACCCGCTCCCGAGGTTGAAAAGGTTCCCGCAGCATCTGCTGCATCAACAGCCGCACCTCAGCCCGCAGCACCCAAGAAGTCTTCCTACGATGAGGAATACAGCGACTTTTTTAACATGATCAACAGAAGATAACTTCCATATTGCCATAAAATATCAGGCGGTCAGGGTAACTTGACCGCCTTTTTTTGAAGCACCCGACAAATATCACTCCCCGATCGTTATAATTACAGGAGGTATTATATGCCGTCAAAGCCTGATTTTGCAGAATTTTACAAGCGGCATTTTGAAGCCGTTTACAGGATATGCTACATTTTCATGCAGAACGCCGTGCTTGATACAACATCCGAGGGCTATTTCAAATCCCGCTGGAACGGCGAGAAATATTATTACTGTTTCTCAAACACCGACGGTGCAGACAAGGACGACATGATAAGCCTGATAAAGCATTTTACCTCTCAGGCGCAGTAATCGTGGTAATATTGCATAAAATTTCCAACATCAGACTGTACAAATGACGAAATCACGGCAGGCATGAAATTTTCGGGCAGGGTGAATTGTGTTTTATACAGGTGATTAGTATAAGACACAAGGAGGATATCATATGAAAAAATACGTACCTCTTATCGCAGTTCTCATTGCCCTGACTGCCTGCACGGATACAGCACAGACCGATAACGCCGAAACAACAATAAAAGTCCAGGTCACAGAAGCCACTGAAGCAAGCGAAGATGAGCCTGTAATGATGTCGGAGGGCAGCATTGACGCTATCACAGCCGACATACGCACACAGCCTGAAGAAATGAGCTGGGAAGCTGAGACTCAGAACGTTCAGACAGAAGTTGTCCCCCAGTGCGCCCCGTCAACAGGCTTTTCCTTTGAACTTCCTGCAGGCTGGTCATACACGTCCGCCCAGACAGAAGACGAGCCAACAAGCAGCATTTCCGCATATCTCAGCCCCGACAATGAAGCCGAGGGCACCATAACCATAGAATACAGCAAAAACTTCGCTGTCTGCGGCACGGGGCTTGTGCAAAAGCCCATTGACTTTAACGGATATTCCGCAACACAGTGCTATTATGACGGCAGCGAAAACTGGAGCTTCATCATGCTTGACGGCGAATACACCGACTGCGTGATAATAAACAACGCCTCATGGTACGACGACTATGCAAATGATATAGAAAAGATACTCTCCTCCGTAAAATTCAGGCACTACGAATAATACTAATCACCAATAAAACTATAGACAAAAAAATCATCGCATAATCCATATACGCAAGATTATGCTCAATTTTTTGTATAGTTTTTAATTGGTGCTTAGTATAAGCATATTTAAATATTAAGCAACAAAAAAGAGATGCTCCGAAACGGAACATCTCTTTTTATTATCTCATCATATCGTGAACATGGATTCTGTTGAGAGCACGCTGGAGTTTAAGCTCCGCAATGTCAAAGTCAAGCTGGCTCTTCTTTGCGGCAATTCGGCGCTCTGCGTCCTCACGGGAACGCTTTGCCCACTCGATATCTATCTCGTCAGCCCACTCAACGGCATCGGCAAAGATATTTACCTTGTTTCCGCCGACCTTGATAAGTCCTGCGGAAACTGCCGCCACATGATAGCTGCCGTCCTCCGTCATTACCTTTAAAGGTCCCGAGGGAAGGCTTGCCACAAGGCTTGTGTGGTTTGCCAGAATACCGATATCGCCCTCTGTGGTGCGGACAATTATCTGCGTGGTCTCACCGTCAAAAAAGATCTTTTCAGGGGTTATGACCGTAAGATGAAAGGGTGTTGCCATTTGCTGTCAACCTCCTTATCAGTTGCCCGACTGCTTTGCTTTTTCAACAGCCTCGTCAATGGTTCCGACGAACAGGAACGCAGACTCGGGAAGATCGTCGTGCATACCCTCGATGATCTCCTTGAAGCCTCTGATAGTCTCCTTGATGGGAACATACTTGCCCTTCATGCCCGTGAACTGCTCGGCTACGCTGAACGGCTGGGACAGGAAACGCTGGATCTTTCTCGCTCTGGCAACGATAAGCTTATCCTCATCGGAAAGCTCGTCCATACCCATGATGGCGATGATATCCTGAAGCTCTGTATATCTCTGGAGAATGTTCTGAACGGCTCTTGCAGTCTCATAATGCTCACGGCCCACGATATCGGGAGAAAGTATTCTCGATGTGGAATCCAGAGGGTCAACGGCGGGGGAGATACCCAGCGAAGAAATGCTTCTGGAAAGGACCGTTGTTGCGTCCAGGTGAGCAAATGTGGTCGCAGGAGCAGGGTCTGTAAGGTCATCGGCGGGAACGTAAACTGCCTGTACCGATGTGATAGAGCCCTTATGTGTAGATGTGATACGCTCCTGGAGAGCGCCCATTTCAGTTGCCAGTGTAGGCTGATAACCAACTGCCGAGGGCATACGTCCCAGCAGAGCGGAAACCTCAGATCCTGCCTGTGTGAAACGGAAGATGTTGTCGATGAACAGAAGAACGTCCTGTCCCTCAACGTCACGGAAATATTCCGCCATGGTAAGTCCCGAAAGACCTACTCTCATTCTTGCTCCGGGAGGCTCATTCATCTGACCGTAAACAAGAACGGTCTTGTCGATAACTCCCGACTCGGTCATTTCGTTGTAAAGGTCGTTGCCCTCACGGGTACGCTCGCCAACACCTGTGAAAACGGAAATACCGCCGTGCTGGTTTGCAACGTTGTTGATAAGCTCCTGGATAAGAACGGTCTTACCGACACCTGCGCCTCCGAAAAGACCTATCTTACCGCCCTTGAGGTAAGGGCAGATAAGGTCGATTACCTTGATGCCTGTTTCAAGCACCTCATTGGAAGCTGTCTGCTCCTCGTAGGATGGTGCTTCACGGTGGATAGCCCATCTCTCCTTTGTTTCGGGAGCAGGCTTGTTGTCAACGGGTTCTCCGAGAAGATTGAAGATCCTTCCCAGAGTATTTCTTCCGACAGGAACGGTGATAGGTGCGCCTGTATTTATGGCATCAGTGCCTCTTACCAGTCCGTCAGTGGAGGACATTGCAATACATCTTACAACGTCGTCACCGATATGCTGCGCAACCTCGCACACCAGCTTCTTGCCGTTAAGCTCAATTTCTATCGCATTGAGAAGATTGGGCAGGTTATCCTTTTCAAAGCGGATATCAACGACCGCTCCGATTACCTGAACAACCTTTCCAACATTGTTCTGCGGCATTTAAATAACCACTCCTTTCAGTTCTGTCTGCATATTACAGACAGTATAATTGTAAAGCGGTAATAATACTTATAGTAAAACGTCACTCAGCGCTGTTTGCACCGCCGACGATCTCAGTGATCTCCTGAGTAATGGAAGCCTGTCGTGCACGGTTATACATAAGGGAAAGGCTGCTTATCATCTCGGAAGCGTTGTCGGAGGCGTTCTCCATAGCGTTTCGTCTGGAAGCCTGCTCGGAAGCAAAGCTCTCAACGCACGCACCGAATATCATTCCCGTAACATATCTGGGAACGATGTGGTTGAACACCTGACCTGCGGAAGGCTCATAAATAGGCAGCGCCTTTGAGACCTTCTTCTGTCCGTCAAGCTCCACGGGAAGCATTTTCTTTGTTACCGCCTGCTGAGTTATGGAGGAAACATATTCCGTATAGAAAAGCTCTACTCTCTCGTAAATGCCTTTCACATACTTGTCCACGATCTCGCCTGCGATATCGTTTGCCTGATGGATCCTTATATTTTCGGAAAAATCGGGGTAAGAGCCAAGCATATTGAACTCTCTCTTGCCGAAATATTCCACAGCCTTTTTGCCTATGGCGATGATATCCGTTTTATCCTTTCCGCCAAGCTCGTCAACTCTTGCCTGAGCAAGCTTGAAGATGTTGGAGTTAAATCCTCCTGCCAGTCCTCTGTCGCCTGCTATAACTACCAGAAGTGACTTACCCTCCCCCACCTTGCGGGTAAAGGGAGAAAGGAAGCTGGGATTTTCCGCCTGTATCTCGCACATTGTTTCGTAAAGGGCGTCAAAGTAGGGGCGGGCTTTATCCGCCTTTTCCTTTGCCTTCCTCAGCTTAGAAGACGCAACCAGCTCCATTGCCTTAGTGATCTGCATAGTGGACTCGACGCTTTTTATACGTCGCTTGATGTCCTTCATATTGCCGGAAGCCAATTCAACAGTCCTCCCTTGCCATAATAGTCACAGCGCTCATCAGAGCGCCGCAGTGAATTTCTTTACAAACTCGTCGAGAGCTGCCTTGAGAGCCTCTTCGTTTTCCTTGGTCAGATCCTTTGTTTCCTTGATGGAGGAAATGATATCGGGATAGCTGTTGTCAACGTAATCGAAAAGCTCAGTCTGAAATTCGCCGATCTTATCTACGGGAACATCTTTAAGATAATTGTGAGTTACGGCGTAGATGATAACTACCTGATTTTCAACCGCAACGGGAGAATTTCTGTCCTGCTTGAGGACTTCCACAACACGCTCACCCAGAGCAAGGCGCTCCTTAGTGTCCTTATCAAGGTCGGAACCGAACTGGGAGAATGCCTGAAGCTCTCTGTACTGAGAGTATGTGAGCTTCAGTGAGCCTGATACCTTCTTCATTGCCTTGATCTGCGCAGCGCCGCCGACTCTCGAAACGGAGATACCGGGGTTAACGGCAGGTCTTACACCTGAATTGAACAGGTCAGTCTCAAGGAATATCTGACCGTCGGTAATGGAAATAACGTTTGTGGGAATGTAAGCGGAAACGTCGCCTGCCTGTGTTTCGATGATAGGCAGTGCGGTAATGGAACCGCCGCCGTAGTTCTCGTTCAGGCTGCACGCACGCTCAAGCAGACGGGAGTGGAGATAGAATACATCTCCGGGATAAGCCTCACGTCCGGGCGGTCTTTTAAGCAGCAAGGAAAGTGTACGGTAAGCCACTGCGTGCTTTGACAGATCGTCATATACGCAGAGCACGTCCTTGCCCTGTTTAAGGAAATACTCACCCATTGCAACGCCCGAGTAGGGAGCGATATACTGCAGGGGGGCAAGCTCGGACGCTGTAGCGGATACTACGATAGTGTAGTCCAGAGCGCCGTTCTTTTCCAGAGTTTCAACAACGTTTGCAACGGTAGAACGCTTCTGACCGATAGCAACATAAATACAGATAACATTCTTGTCCTTCTGGTTTATGATTGTATCGAGAGCGATAGCGGTCTTACCGGTCTGTCTGTCGCCGATTATCAGCTCACGCTGACCTCTTCCTATGGGTATCATGGAGTCGATAGCCTTGATGCCTGTCTGTAAAGGACGGCTTACCGACTTTCTGGTGATGATGCCGTAAGCGGGCTGCTCAATGGGCATCTTTTCTTTTGTGAGAATGGGTCCCTTGCCGTCGATAGGCTGTCCCAGAGAGTTTACAACTCTGCCGAGAAGCTCCTCGCCAACAGGCACGGAAACTACGCTGCCTGTTCTCTTGACGGTGTCGCCCTCTTTGATCTCAACGTCGGAACCCAGCATAACAGCCGCAACGAAATCCTGCTCCAGGTTCATTGCCATAGCGTAAACGCCGCCGTCAAATTCCAGCAGCTCGCCCGACATACAGTTATCGAGGCCGTGTATCCTTACGATACCGTCGCCTACTGTGATAACAGTACCCGTATCGGACTGCTGTATCTCGGAGCTGAAATTCCTTATCTGACTTTTGATTATTCCGGTAATTTCATCCGGGCGCAAATCCATCTGATTCACCCTTTCGTTTATATGATATTCCGTCAGTTGACGAAATCCTGCCGTTTTTTAATCGGCAGCCATATCTCTGATCTGTTTCTGCATATTTTCAAGCTTTGTTCTGACAGAGCCGTCCAGCATATTATCGCCGCAGACAACTATCATTCCGCCGATAATTGCGGGGTCGGTCTTTTCCACAAGGTCGATAGTCTTATCGTACTTCTTAGAGAGCTTCTCGATGAGCCGCTCCCTTGCGCCGTCCTTCAGCGGAACAGCGGTGGTAACAGTAACTTCCGCAATGCCTGCGTCCTCATAATAGCCCTTTTTCAGCTCAGCAGCTATCTTGCCCAGATAAGCACATCTGTTTTTCTCAGCGAGCACGCAGAGAAAATTCAGAGCAGAGGCGGATATCCTTCCCTCAAAAACAGACTTTATAAGCTTGGTCTTTTCATCGGGGGTCATTGACGGAGATGACAACAGCCTTGCAAAATCACGATTTTCATCGAATATCCCGCTGAGCGCCTGTATCTCCTCATGAAGCTCTTTAAGATTACCGTCCTCACGGCCTATTTCCAGCAAAGCCTGCGCATAAACATTTTCAACCGAACCTGCCATAGCTGCACAACCTTTCCTGAAAATTACTTGTCGCCGTCATCATCAAGCTCGCCGATAAATTCATCTATCAGGCGATCCTGCTCCTCATCGGTGGAAACCTCCCTGCCGATGACCTTGCCTGCGATATCCACAGCCATATCGGAGATCTGATCCTTGATCTTATTGACAGCACGCTTGCGTTCTCTTTCGATATCCGCATTGGCCTTGGTAACGATGCCCGCAGCTTCGTTTCTCGCCTCGGCGATGATCTCGTCGGAGCGGAGCTGAGCTCTCTTGGAAGCAGCCTTTACCATCTCGGTAGACTCTTCCTTTGCGCCCTCCAGCTTCTGAGCATATTCGCTTTCCATGTCCTTTGCTTTTTTAAGAGCCTGGTCAGCCTCGTCATAGGTCTTGGAGACCTGAGCCTTTCTTTCCTCTATGATCTTGTTAACAGGGCCGAAAAGAAACTTTTTGAAAATCAGAAACAGGATAAGAGTATTGCACAGAACGCCGATTATGGTGGAGGGTTCTATGCTGAAAAATTCAAAATTTATATCCATTCAGATATCCTCCCATTCCTGCTGAAGCAAATCAGCCCTCAAGATGCTTAAGGAACGGATTAACGAACAACAGAATAATACCTACCAGCAGGCCGTAAATACCTGTGGACTCTGCAACTGCGCAGCCGATAAACATTGTTGTTGTGGCAGAGGATTTTGCCTCAGGCTGTCTGCCGATGGTCTCGATAGCCTTGCCTACGGCGTAGCCTTCACCGATACCGGGGCCGATACCTGCGATAAGCGCAAGACCTGCGCCTATGCCCTGTCCTGCGAGAACGATAGCCTTTGCAAGAAGCAGGGTCTGTTCATATGTCTGTCCTTCCATTTTTATATACCTCCAAAAAAAGAATTTTGAGACTGAGTTATCACTCGTCCTTGCAGCCTGCGGCATCGCCTACATAAGCCATTGTCAGCATTATGAATACATAAGACTGGATAATGCCCGAGAAGAAATCGAAGTAGATCGACAGCGCAGCGGGAACACCGATCTGGAAAATGTGGAAATAGTTGAGTGCAGCCAGATGCAGGCTCAGTGCATTATAAACCACATTGCTCAGAATGGTAAGGAAAGCGTAGATTATCGTTGTGATTATCATACCGCTTGAGATGTTGCCGAACATACGCAGCGCCATAGCCACAGGTGTTGCTACTTCACTGAGTATATTGATCGGCGTGATGACAAAAACAGGCTCGGTAAAGCTCTTGAAATAACCGCCTATTCCGTTGGACTTTATCTTGTAATAGGTGATCATTATAAAGGTCAGTGCCGCCCACGTTCCTGTGCAGTTAATGTCAACCGTCATACTCCTGAAACCGAGAACGCTTATCAGAGAGCCGGTCAGCGCAAATGTAAATATCGTGGCAATGTAGGGCGCAAGCTTTACCATTCTGCTGCCCATATTTTCCTTGACAAGGTTATTGAAAAATGTCACGAACCATTCCGCAAGGACCTGCTTTTTTGATGTGGGCTTTACTTTAAGATCCTTTGTGAGCCATCTTATAAGTATATACAGTAGAATAATGAGCAGCCAGCCTGTAACAACGGTTTCCGAGATAGAAAATATCTCATTTCCGTCGCTGCCCAGCAGCGTTATCATTTTTCTGGGGCCTACCACATCTACCTGAAGCTCGGTGTCATAGAATTTCAAGACGGCCTCAGCCGCCAGAGCGGTTCCCATATATTTTCAAACCTCCCTTCATATTTCATGAGTGTTTCTGCCTGATGATCGCACTTCCTGTATAAAACGTCTTCGGATACAGCAGAGGGATAAACGTGCAGACGGAATTAAACAGGTCAGATCTGAAGCCCAGCACCAGCGCCGCCCCCATAACAGTCAGCCTGATAAGATAGAAGCTGAACATATATCGTTTGGCGCTTTTTGCCGTTCCTCGCTCCACGGCTCTTTCCGAGGACATACCCAGAAGGATAATGTTTGCGGTCATTGCCGCCGTTCCCAGAAGAAGCCCCAGAGGGATCTGTATATTAAGCCCGTAAAAGGGCAGTGCGGCCACGAATATCAGCAGATCCGCCAGCATTGCCTTGGGAAGCAGGAAGCGGAGCTGCTCATTTATCATATTGCTGAAAAGTTTTATCTTCATAGCTTGTACGACGCTCCTTTGCACCGCTTCGTAAAGACACTGCTATACACAATAATATTACAACAATCCTCAGCCAAATTTGCAATTTTTTTGCCGATTAAGTGGAAACTTTTTCTTAACACTTCCTTTATAGCTAAAAAACTTATTAAATCTGACCACGCAGCACCGCCGTAAAAGGCTTGTAATAGTCAAAAACGACGAATTTACGTTGTTGACGAAAATATTGCTTGACATTTGTGCATTTTTGTGATATTATAATCAAGCTGTGTACAGCGGGGCGTAACTCAGTTTGGTAGAGTGCTTGCTTTGGGAGCAAGATGCCGCAGGTTCAAGTCCTGTCGCCCCGACCATTGACGCCCGTATGGCGTTTATATAAAATGCCGTGCCGTGTGCACGGGTTTTGTATCCTGATGAGGAAGCTCATCGGATTTAAAATAAGCATTGGCGCTAAGGTCAATGCGGTTTGAGGAAGAGTTCCCGAGCGGCCAAAGGGGGCAGACTGTAAATCTGTTGCTTCGGCTTCGGTGGTTCGAATCCACCCTCTTCCACCAGGTCCCGTACCTTTCGAGGTGCGGGATTTTTTTGTCCTGTAAACAATATTATAGCTGAACGGTTGGTCATTTTCAATAGACAAAATCAGAAATATGACTAAATAAGCGTGTAGAATTTAAGCTATTCTGACAAGTAAAATTAAGGCATTTTAACGATAGTCTGTTTTATGATCATATTTTCTGCCGTATGATGTCTTTATATTCCCACAAAATGTAATTTTAACGAAAAAGCCCGTATCGGTTCCCAAGCGGTTCCGATACGGGCTTTTTCGCTGTGCTGCGAATTGCATTTAATTTTAATAAGGACGGCGGTTTTTGCAGTTCTTGCAGTAAATATCATAATCATGATTAGTTGTACCGCAGCGGGGACAGGTCCAAAATTTTGACGCAAATCTTCTTATCAGGCTTTTTAATTTTAACATAATTTATTCCTCCATTTGTTATTTTGCACCTATTTAGGTGCAATTTTATTATAGCACAGGCGTATAATATTGTCAACACATTTGTGCACCCGTATAGGTGCAAATTTTCGATGGAGGATTTGTACAGAATGAACAAAGAAATCGAAAAAGCGGTCGGCAATAACATTCGTCTCCTGCGTGAAGGCAGGGATATGACCCAGGAGCAGCTTGCCGCCAAGCTTCAGGTAAGCGGCTGTGACATAACAAGAAGTGCTGTTGCCAAAATAGAGGTAGGTCAGCGGCACTTATATCCAGATGAGATAATTCTTATAAAAGAGATTTTGTCAGTATCCTATGATGATATATTCAGTGTAAAAAATGGGTAAACTGTACCTATTTGGGAGTACAGAAATTTTATATGAGTTTGAACTTTGTTTAGGGGTATGTTTGTCCGTACCTTCGCCTTACGGCGGAAACTGAAACGCAATTTCTGCGAAATTGCTCTCAGTTTCAAG
>OGPX01001975.1_pt1 | contig 12567 bp, 9 predicted proteins | sample 1553101 | NCBI WGS metagenome assembly OGPX01 (sample SAMEA2579964, study PRJEB22360) | human gut metagenome | biome: human gut; feature: human-associated habitat; material: faeces | place: Denmark | collected 2008/2010
GTACTATCAACTTAATATTATACACGATTTGCCCTCTTTTGTCAAGGTCGGAAGCCGTCGCAAACGGGCTTTTTTGCACCTTTGGACAGTCTCCACGATTTTACATTTTGCACAAATTTTCACCTCTGACAGCGTGTTAGGATATTGAAAATAATAATAGTATGATTTATAATTATCTTATGATAAAACAAGTTATGAAAAAAAATAGGAGGAAATTTTCATGCCAAACCCCATTTTGCCTGCATGGGAGTATATCCCTGACGGCGAGCCGAGAGTTTTCGGCGATAGAGTTTATCTTTATGGCTCACATGACAGAGCCGCTCAAAGCGACTTTTGCGACTATAAACTGAAAGTCTGGTCTGCACCACTTGATGACCTTAACAATTGGGTCTGTCACGGACACAGCTTTCATACCCGTGATGACCGTGACCATAAGTCCGATACCGAGGGAATGACCGACCGCAAGCTGTTCGCTCCGGACGTTATAGAAAAAGACGGCAGGTATTATCTCTACGCCTATATAGTCGGCTCAAAGGGCGTTGTTGGCGTGTCCGATAAGCCCGAAGGTCCTTTCAAGCTCCTTTCTCAGTATAAATATGACCCTGAGGACGCAGGCGATGACGGCATTTATAATGATGCAGGCGTGCTCGTTGATGATGACGGCAGAGTGTATATTTATTACGGCTTCACAGAATCCAACTTCAACGAGATAGACCCTGCGGATATGTATACCATTAAAAAGGGAAGCTACAAAAGAGCGGTCATTGATGACAGCGACAACGCACCGCAGGAACAGCGTTTCTTTGAGGCAAGCTCCCCGAGGAAAATCGGAGATACATACTATCTTATATATTCCCCATGTGTAGGAAGCAGGCTTGCCTATGCAACCTCAGATAAGCCACAAGGCCCGTTCAAATATCGTGGATATATAATAGACAACGGCGTGGATTTCCCAGGCGGAAATGACCACGGCTCAGTGTGCAACATAAATGGTCAGTGGTATATTTTTTATCACAGAATGACAAACAATACCATAATGTCAAGACGTGCCTGCGTTGAGAAAATAGAGATTCTCCCTGACGGAACGATACCGACAGTGGAAATGACATCGCTTGGCTTTGAAGACAGCCTTGACCCTTTCAAGCCTTATCCTGCGGATATAGCCTGCGTGCTGAAAGGCGGCTGTTTTATCACCGAAAAGGACATCTTCACAAGAAGTATCGTGAACATCACCGAGGGCAATGTTATAGGCTATAAGTATTTTGACTTTGGCGAGGACTTTTCCTCAAAGACCATGAAGATAGCCCTGAAAGTCAGGGGCATGGGAACTGTTGCAAAGGTGGCGGTCTATGCTGATGACTATGAGAACAGCGAGCCTGTAGGCTATGTTGATATTGGCACAGGCGACGGAGTTTACACAGGAGTAATCAAGTCCCTTACTGGCAGACATTCTATCTACTTTGTGTCTACAGCTTTTTCAGATGAGCTTGCCGATTGGATAGCAGGTTATTTCAAAACCAAGCCGCTTTTTGAACTTGAAGAATTTGTATTTATGAAATAGGAGGAAATAATATGAGAACCATAAAAGCTATCTCGCTTCTTACCGCAGCGGTCATGGGTTGTACTGCACTGCTTGCAGGCTGTGAAAAGGGAAGTGACAGCTCTTCATCAAAGGCAGAGGAGGGCGCAAAGACCTCTGATGACGGAAGCATAAACAAAGACCTTACCGCAACCGAGCTTGCAAGACTTCTGGGCAACGGCACAAACCTCGGAAACACCATGGAAGCCTACGGCCACAAAAGCTATTCCGCCGACACCGACCCTGAAAGCTTTGAAACTCTCTGGGGTCAGCCTGTCACAACGGAAGAAATGATAAAGGGCATGAAAGCAAGCGGTTTTGACTCTCTCCGTGTGCCTGTGGCATGGACAAACGCAATGGAGTATGAAAAAGGCGATTACACCATAAATGAAGCCTATCTCGACAGAGTGGAGGAGATAATAAACTACGCTTTGGATAATGATATGTATGTTATCATAAACGACCACTGGGACGGAAGCTGGTGGGGAATGTTCGGTTCTTCCGAGCAGAGCGACGTTGACAAGGCGTTTGAAATGTATAAGTCCATGTGGACGCAGATAGCGAACAGATATAAAAAATACTCTGACAGACTTATATTTGAGGGTGCAAACGAAGAGCTTGGTGACAGACTCAATGACACAGACGTGTGCAAAAACTCAGGCTCGCTTTCAAAAGCCGAGTGCTATGAAATGGCCAACAAGATAAATCAGACCTTTGTTGACACTGTCCGTGCAACAGGCGGAAACAACGAACAGCGTTTTCTTCTTATCGCAGGCTACAATACCGATATCACAATGACCTGCTCAAACAAGTTCCAAATGCCAACTGATACCGCAAAGGATAAGCTCCTGCTTTCTGTTCATTATTATACCCCTTGGGATTATTGCGGAACAAAGGGTCGCTCAGATTGGGGAACAAAGACAGACTATGAGGAGCAGAACAGACTTTTCAAGAACATGACAAAGTATTCCGAGCAGGGCTATGGCATAATAATAGGCGAGTATGCAGTGCTTACAAACGGCGGTGACGTAAAGAAAGGCACTGACAAGTTTATTGACAACCTCCTTGACAACTGTGACGCCTACGGCTTTGCACCATTCCTTTGGGATTGCAGTGATTTCTTCTCACGTTCAGAGCTTAAAATGCGTGATGAAACTGTGGCAAAGATATTTGATGAAAGACGCCGTGATAACCAGTCCTCGATGACAGTGGAGGAGGAAAGAGCCGCTGCTGTAAAGAAGCTTGATGAAACTCTTGCGGCTGCACCTGAAAAGCTAACAGATGATACCGCACCGCAGGCTGACGAGAACACAGCGGTGGCATGGATAATGTATCAGAGTGCAGATTTTTCCGTATGCTACAGCGTTGGTGACGAGTATGACCCGGTTTCAAAGAGCGACGGAGTTATCGCAGAAAACGCAGTTATAGACGGTGAGGGAACTTACACAGTAAGCCTTGATATGTCATCAAACAATGCCAACGGCATTGCATTCTCGGCTCTGGGTATCGCAAACGGTGAGAAGCTTTATCCGAACTATATCGCAACTATTGACGAGATAAAGATAAACGGCGAAGCTGTTGAAACCACAGCGGAGGGCTACACCACATCTGACGACCAGCTTTGCACAAGAGTGAACCTTGTAAATCAGTGGGTATCCACACCGCCTGAGGACGCAAGAATAGCAGGCGGTGACCTTTCAAAGGCTTCTCCAACAATACTTGACTATGCAGGAAAGATAAACACTCTCGAAATAACATTCACATACGCTCCTGCGGCATAGATCATAGCATATAAAAACGGCAGTTCAGCATATGCTGTTCTGCCGTTTTGGTTTGTGAAATATCAGAACTGCGAATTAGTCCAGTCCACAATACTTTGGATAGACTTATCACGCTTGTTAATGAACGCCCTTATGCAATCTGAAGAAGCATATCCTCCATGAAGCGCTTCTTCAGCCGAGCCTGTTTCTGGGTATCTTGCAAAGAACTGCTCATAAAGAGGGGAATATATGCTCTCAAATTCTGCGAGCCTATCAAGTGCCTTTTCTTTTTCAAACGTACCCTCAGACATCTTTAAAAGCCTGTCATTGAAATCGTTCCTGAAATCTTCATTTGACATAAGATAAGCAAAACTCAGAACCGCAGGATTTTTCGTGTCCGTGTCAAGCAGTCCCTTTGGCTTGTAGTTATCCTCTTTCATGGTGTTCGTCCATGCGTCGCCTTCACCGCTCACTCCGCCGAACTCAACGTCATAGAACATGAAACGCCATTTGCCGTCTGCATATTTTTTGGAACTGTCTGTGTTCTGCACCTTCCACATTGACCAGTTTTTGCCCGGCCAATCCCACTTGTTGTTTATCCAAACCTCTGCAAGAAAATAATCTCTCACACTGTCGGTGTCAACAAGCTTTGAGAACTCCTCATAATCTGCCTGTGCGGATAAGTCTTTGTGAGAAGCGAAGAAATCTGTAAGCTCCTTGAAGAAATATCCCTCGTCTGTTTCTCCCTCCGGAAGCTTGCCTTCGTCAAGCTTGTAGCCGCTTTGGTAGGTTTCTGCGTCGCCCTTGTAGACCACCACATCGTCTTTGTTCACACCGTAGTGGCTTTCAAAATAATTGTCGGAATAGTCCTCTTCCAGCACATAAAGTCCCCAGTATTCGCCATTCAGATAAACAACGCATGGACGTGAAGCCTTTGTTGAGCCGTCAAGCTCTTTCATAAGACTCTGCCAATAGGTGTCATTGAATTTTGCTGTAAAAGCACAATTTCCACCTGCACGGAGAGTAAGCGTCTTAAAGCTGTCGATAGTTTCATCAGATGCGTTTTTCAGCCCCTCAAAGACCTCATACTTAAACTTCTTTTCACCATATTTCTTTCTGGCGTAAAGCCTGAATCCCTTTTGCAGGTCGGAGCGTGAATAGTTTCCCTGTATCCTTATGCCGCAATCCTGTGACAAAGCGTTCGTCACATTTCCCTCGGCTGAAATCTCGTTAAGCTCGATGTGACAATCACGTTCCCATTCCTTGCCACGCTGTTTGTAGTTTGCGTCAAGCTGTCTTGCGGTTTCGTTTTCTATGCTTTCTCCGCTGGCTTTATAGTCCTCGAGTGCCTTGTTGAAAATATCTCCCTTGACGTAAATGCCGATCTTGCTGTCGAAAAGGTCAGCGTAGTCCATTGTGATGTTCATTACCGCAAGGTCATGCCCAGCCGCTTCACAGCTTTCTTTAAGCCCTTTTATATGCTCCTCTGCGCTTCCTATGTAAAAGCTGCCTGAGAAGCTTTGTGAAATGCTTCCGTCGCTTTTTTCGCTTGATGCTCTTATAACAGTGCATTTGTCCACAGCATTGTCAGAAGGTGCTTTTTTGTTGCACCAGAAATTCCCCTCGCCAAAGCTGAACTCATTGAAATTTCCCGATATCATTTCCGTCGGCACGGCTGAGACCACATTAGGGTCATTGCTTCTGTCTTTTACTTCGATAGGGGCAGTGTATTCTTCTCTCGTGGCAGAGGTCCTAGGGTCTGTGCCGTCAGTGGTGTAGTATATCTTCTCGCCCTCGTTTGCGGTAAGCTCAAGGCTGAAACCGCTGTCATAAAAGCCGCTTTCCTGCGAAAAACCTATCACGCTGTCATTGAGGTCAAATTCAGGCTTGTCTGTTTCAGGCTCGGTGGTGGTATTATCATAGTCTGAAACACTGCTGTCCGTTTTGCCGGAGCTTTCAGCCGCTTTTGATGAAGCCTGTGAACCGTCCACACCCTTTGGACCAGCCAGACAGCATAAGCACTGCGGCCATAAGGCATAATATTTTTCTTGCGTTCATATATTTCCTGCTTTCTGTTTTATGTAAACGTTTTACTTTGCACATATGATTGTACCATAACAAAGTCCTGGAAGCAATAGAAACGCTCCATTTTCGGCATTTGCAACTGTTTGAAGCCCGTTTGTTTGTCTATTATGGATATAAAAAGCGACATAAAAAAGCGTCGGATAACTACCCGACGCTTTGTGTATTGTATTTTAAATTATTGTTTGTTTTTATTGTAGATTATCATAAGCCCTTTGAGCAGAAGCTCATCGTCAATGACTATGTCACGCTTGCAGTAAGGAACTATTATCTTTGCCACACCGCCTGTGGAAACCACAGTGCATTTTTCACCAAGCTCGTTTTCTATCCTCTCTATAACGCCGTCAATGCTTGCGGCATTGCTATGGATTATACCGCTCTTCATACAGTCGATAGTATTAGTGCCTATGACCTTTTTAGGCGGTACAAGGCTGATGAAAGGAAGCTGTGAAGCCTTGCCCGAAAGCGAGTCGAGGGAAGTTCTAAGTCCCGGTATTATCATTCCGCCTATGAAATTCTTTTCCTTGTCTATTACTGATATGGTAGTAGCAGTGCCCATATCTATCATTATGATAGGCACAGGGTAGAGGTTTATCGCCGCAACTGCGTCTGCAACTCTGTCGCTTCCAAGCTGTGCGGGATTGTCGAGATTTATCTTAAGCCCCGTCTTTATTCCGGGTCCTACCACCATGATGCGCTTTTTGATGAGCCTCTCCATAGCCTCTTTCATAGTAAGCGTAACAGAAGGCACAACGGACGAGATTATACCGCCCCTAAAATCTGACATATCTATAGAATGTATCTCAAGAATGTTCTTGAGCATTATGGCATATTCAAGTGCCGTGGACTGCTGATTTGTAGAAAGTCTTTCAACAAAAAGTATCCTGTCGCTTTCAAAACAGCCCATTACTATGTTAGTGTTTCCTATATCGACCGCTAAAACCATTTGTATGTTATCCTTTCGGTGAATTTATGCCTGCGCTTTGTTTTTGTTAGGTATGAACCTTGCCTTATAAAGTGCAGCACCCACTGTACCTGTAACAAATGTACATACAGCCATTTCGACCAGAGCGTTTATGCCTACAAAGGTGCAGATGAATACTATGATATTCTTTCCGCCCATAAGCTCTTTTACATAATCGGTGTTGCCGAAAAGCAAAACAAGTGCACTCATAAAGAACGCAGTGTTCAAAAACGCAGTAAAAAAGCCCGTAACAGCATATGAAACATAATTGTTTGTTACCTTGCTCATGCCTTTTGCAATAAATCCTACGATAATGCCGTCAAGAAGTCTTGGTACAAATCGCTGAACGAAAGCCAGGACCGGATCGATCGCAACAAGTGCTGCACCCATTCCGCTTGGCACGCCTATTCCGAAGCACTGCAAAAAGCTGAGCAGTCCGAAAACTCCTCCAATGACTGCACTTCCCACAGGACCTACCGCTATGGCAATAGGAATTACGTTGAGAGTAATTACCAGCGGTCCGATAGGTATAGAACCGATAGGAGTGAACGAGAAGATCATTGTGAGAGCTGTCATCAATCCCAGTATTACCAATGATTTTGTGTTGACCTTTGTTTTCATATTAAATTTCCTCCTTGTTATTATTCCTCCATCATGGGAGGATACAATACAATACTAGTATATTATATCACATTTTTTCGCATATTTCCATAGTTTAAGCAAATTTTTTATGAATTTTTTTATCTTCATAAGCAGGAATATCTCTGCACTCACAAATGTATAATTTATTAACAAAAGAAAACGAAATAAGCACTGCAAAATTCCATATAGTGCAAACAAAATCGTGATTTTTCATGTAATTGTGATATTTTTTTCACCTGTTTTACACATTCATATGTACATTTAGCTGTATGCACATACTTATATATGCTATGTAAAAGTTAATAATTAATAGAATATTCATAGATTATGTTAGAATAGTTCATTGACATTTTGTATAATTAAAGTCAAGCAAAGAGAGAATTTGTGTGAGATTTACACAAACCTCTTTGAACACATTATTACATTACATATAGGAGGAATTAGAAATGAGATTTACATTACCAAGAGACCTTTATCACGGCAAGGGAGCATTGGAGAACCTGAAAACACTGAAAGGTAAGAAAGCTATCATCGTAGTCGGCGGCGGCTCAATGAAGAGAAACGGTTTTCTCCAGAAGGCAGAAGCTTATCTGAAAGAGGCTGGAATGGAAGTTAAGCTTCTTGAGGGCGTAGAGCCAGACCCTTCTGTAACAACAGTTATGAACGGTGCAAAGGTCATGCTCGAATTTGAGCCTGATTGGATCGTAGCAATGGGCGGCGGCTCACCTATCGACGCTGCAAAGGCTATGTGGATCAAGTATGAGTATCCTGACTGCACATTTGAAGATATGTGTAAGGTATTCGGTATCCCTGAGCTGAGAAAGAAAGCACACTTCTGCGCAATTTCTTCGACATCAGGTACAGCTACTGAGGTAACAGCATTCTCTATCATCACAGACTATGACAAGGGTATCAAGTATCCTATCGCTGACTTTGAGATCACACCGGATGTAGCTATCGTTGACCCGGATCTTGCTGAAACAATGCCACAGAAGCTGACAGCTCATACAGGTATGGACGCTCTGACACACGCTATCGAAGCTTATGTTTCAACAGCAAACTGTGCATATACAGATCCACTCGCTATCCACGCTATCGAAATGATCCAGAAGGATCTCATTGATTCTTACAACGGTGATATGGGTGCAAGAGACAGAATGCACGACGCTCAGTGTCTTGCAGGTATGGCATTCTCAAACGCTCTGCTTGGTATCGTTCACTCAATGGCTCATAAGACAGGCGCAGCTTTCGCTGACTATGGCGCACACATTATCCACGGCGCAGCTAATGCAATGTATCTGCCAAAGGTAATCGCATTCAATGCTAAGGACGAAACAGCTAAGAAGAGATATGGCGTTATCGCTGATTATATGCACCTGGGCGGTTCAAACGATGACGAGAAGGTAAAGCTCCTCATCGAGTATGTAAGAGGCATGAATGACAAGCTCAACATTCCTCACTGCATCAAGAACTACGGCGCAGACAGCTATCCTACAGAAAACGGTTTCGTTCCCGAAAACGTATTCCTGGAGAGATTACCTGAGATCGCTAAGAATGCTATCGCAGATGCTTGCACAGGTTCTAACCCTCGTATTCCTACACAGGAAGAGATGGAGAAGCTGCTTAAGTGCTGCTACTACGATACAGAAGTTGATTTCTAATTCTCCAGATTATAGAACAGAGAGCGTCCCGAACTTGTTTCGGGGCGTTTTCTGCTTTTTTGTGTATTTCGCTTAAAAACACTTGATTTATACTAGATTTTATGTTATAATTTTAGTAGACTTGGGAATTTTTATTATATAAGCAGGGGAGAGTGTTTATTTTGCAGGATATGGACTATTATTTTTCTCATTTTCCTGTGCTGGAAACAGAAAGACTCATACTCAGGGCGAAGACCGCTACTGACGCAGAGGATATGAAAACCTATATGGCTGACGAGAATCTTTACAAATATTGGGGCAGAAATATGACAAGGCAGGAAAGAGAGCCGTCGCTATTTTTCGGACGCACTCTTAACAACGGCAAAAAGGATCATATAAGCTGGGGGATAGAGCTAAAGAAAAATCATAGGTTGGCAGGGGAGGTAAATCTCTTCAATATCGAGAATGACAGACAGGCAATGATAGGCTATCGTATCTCGGCGGCGTATCAGAACATGGGCTTTGTCACCGAGGCTCTCAGGCGTGTGATCAGATTTTGCTTTGAGGAAACAGGCGTTCAAAGGCTTGAAGCTGAGGTCATGACGGTGAACGTGGCTTCAAACAGAGTAATGGAAAAATGCGGATTTACCTGTGAGGGAACAAAGCGTCAGGCAAAGTTTGTGAACATCTATACAGATTTCAATATCTATGGGCTTCTCAGAAGCGATATTATGGGAGAGCGTGCGGCTTCTACATAAGACAGAAAAATAACGGGCAGAAGATTTGGTCTTCCGTCCGTTTTGTGTTGTTCTGTATCAGCTTATCAGCCTATAGCTTTGAACGCTTCTCTTATTGAGCGCACACCGATTATTTTCATTGAGAACTTGCTTGTGTCAACGCTTTTCAGCGAATGTGCAGGAACGATACAAGTTTCAAAGCCCATTCGTTCGCACTCCGCAAGTCGCTGTTCACAGTGGGAAATGCTCCTAAGCTCTCCACCTAAGCCTATCTCGCCAAGGGCGATAAGCTTGTCGCTTATAACCTTGTCTGTCAGCCCCGAATAAAGCGCCAACGCCACCGATAGGTCAGCCGCAGTGTCATCAAGCTTTAATCCGCCTACAATGTTGATGTAAACGTCCAGCCCACCGAAAAAATAGCCAAGCCGCTTTTCAAGCACAGCTATTATTATCGCCATTCTGTAGTAGTCAAAGCCCGTGGCAGTACGTCTTGGGGAGGCAAGCACGCTCTTGCACACAAGTGCCTGAACTTCCGCCATAACAGGCCTTGTGCCCTCCATTATGCAGGCAACGCAAGTTCCCGAAGCGTCTGTCGGTCTGCCCTCCAAAAACATCATAGAGGGATTTTCAACTTCCAGCAGACCGCTGTCAGCCATTTCAAACATACCTATCTCATTCGTTGAGCCAAAACGGTTTTTTATGGCTCGCAGTATCCTGTAGGTGAGATTTCGCTGGCCCTCAAAATACAGCACGCAGTCAACAATGTGTTCCATGACCTTTGGTCCTGCGATAGCACCGTCCTTGTTGACGTGACCTACTATGAACATTGGTATCTCTTCTGACTTTGCCGTCCGCATGAACATATTTGTACATTCTCTTACCTGCGTCACAGACCCCTGCGCTGAGGATATTCCGCTTATGTTCATGGTCTGGATAGAGTCGATTATGACTATCTCAGGCTTTTCTTTTACTATCACAGAGCATATCTGCTCGCAGTCATTGTCTGCAAGAAGATACAGATTTTCAGAATCAACATGAAGCCTGTTTGCACGAAGCTTTATCTGCCGTACAGACTCCTCTCCCGATACATAAAGTATGGTGTGGTCTTGTCCTAAATACTGACATATCTGCAAAAGCATTGTGGATTTTCCTATGCCCGGTTCACCGCCCAGAAGCACCAGAGAGCCTTTCACAAGCCCTCCTCCAAGCACTCTGTCAAGTTCTTTCAGCCCCGTTGCATAACGTATCTCGTTGTAGCTTGCGTCAACACCGCCTATGCCAACTATCTTGTCGGAAATATCCCTGACAGTCGTGGGCTTAGACTTTGCACCGCCCGCCCTGACCGCAAGCTCGACCTCCTCAAAGGTGTTCCATTCGCAGCAGTTAGGGCATTTGCCGTTCCATTTTGAAGTTTCATATCCGCACTGACTGCACACATACGAAGTTTTCACCTTTGCCATATGGACGTTCCTTTCTGCATACTTATCTGATGATTTGCTGATATATAAAAATGCTGCGCCGATCTTGTGAAGGGTCTGGCGCCCCCGACAGCCCGTTTATGTTGCGGTGATCGCTCGTGCAAAGCGCTGAAATTACTTGCCCTCAAGCCCCTTCAAAGCCTTTATCTCGTCACGGTCGAGCCTTATAACAGAATCCTTTATTACCTCAATATCGTCTTTCTTTACCACAACAACATTGTCGTTTTTATCCATTTTAACTCTCAGCTTGCCTGTGAGCAGATTTACTTCCTCAACAACGCCCTTTCCGTCAGCCGTTTTTACGATAGCGCCCACCTTTGGTGTGTGCTTGAGAAGATCCTCATAGCTGTCCTGCTCGTATTTCAGACAGCACATAAGTCTTCCGCAAGTGCCTGAGATCTTCGTAGGATTAAGTGACAAGCCCTGCTCCTTAGCCATTTTAATAGAAACAGGCTGGAACTCTCCCAAAAATCTTGAACAGCAGAAAGGCTGTCCGCAGATGCCAAGACCACCAAGCATTTTTGCCTCGTCACGAACGCCTATCTGACGAAGCTCTATCCTCGTTCTGAATACCGCGGCAAGGTCTTTTACAAGCTCACGGAAATCAACTCTGCTCTCGGCGGTAAAATAGAAAAGAAGCTTGTTGTTGTCAAAAGTACATTCAACGTCGATAAGATTCATTTTCAGCTTGTGAGCGGCTATCTTCTGCTCGCATATCTTGAAAGCGTCCTTTTCCTTTTGTCTGTTTTTTTCGATAGTTTTCATATCGTTAGGGGTGGCAAGCCTTATAATGCCTTTTACGGGGTTTGTGAATCTTGTTTCGTCTATTTCCCTGTCCACAAGCGCAACTTCACCACATTCAACGCCCCTTGCGGTCTCAACGATAACTTTGTCGCCCATTTTAACGTCATAGTCTTTTGGGTCGAAGTAGTATATCTTGCCAACGCTTTTAAAGCGTACTCCGATTATTTTTAACATCTCTTTTTCCTTTCAAATATATATCACGGCTTTGCCGTCAGCTACTTTCCTGTGACAGAATATATCTGTCCTGCCAGACTGTTTATAGTCAGGCTTATGTTGCAGTTTGCGTCTATCCTGCCTATGTAGTCAGAAACTATATCGTAAAGCCTGACCGCCTGATCTGAGGAAAGGCTTCTGCTGAGCGTCTTTGCACCATCTTTCGCACAGCTCACAGACTTTTCGCTTTCTCCCCCGAGCCTGAATGCCGTACTGTCACGGAGTATCTCCTGAAAAAGGCTCAGCCCCTCTCTCAGCAACGTTTTTTTGCCGTCTGCCACAAATAGCGTTTTCAAAACGTCATATTCGTTTCCGCCGCACATTGCGTCGCACATACCTCTTGCAAGCTTCACGCTGTCAAAAAACTGGGAGTGTTCAAGATACTCGACACATCTGCCGATATTTCCACGCCCTGCTGAAACAGCTTCGCTTATGAGCGCAGGGGCAACAGCAGGATATTTCTCCTGCAAACACGCCATGCTCTCCGCCTCCGTGACAGAGGTCATGCCAAGGGAAAGCACTCGTGAGATTATGGTAGGCAGAAAAATTTCCTTGCTTCTCGCCGTAAGTATTATAGCGGTATGCTCAGGCGGTTCTTCAATGACTTTAAGCAGAATGTTCTGCACCTGAATAACAGTGTTCACCGACAAGTCAAGGTCAGGAATTAT
>OGPX01001977.1_pt1 | contig 12547 bp, 11 predicted proteins | sample 1553101 | NCBI WGS metagenome assembly OGPX01 (sample SAMEA2579964, study PRJEB22360) | human gut metagenome | biome: human gut; feature: human-associated habitat; material: faeces | place: Denmark | collected 2008/2010
TGAATGGTGTCCAGCGGCTGAAACTCATGCACGATATGTTCAACATGGACGGTGCGTCCAAGTTCCATTTTGACTGGAAAGACCTCGTGAAAAGCGGCCTTTCCGTCAAAGATGCCATTGCACCCACGGCTTTTGCCTTCAAAAATTCCCGGACGTTCCAGATGGGCGGCATTTACTGCGCCGCCAGCTTTCTGAGCATCACGGCCTCCGACATCAGCGACCAGCTTTTGAAGGATTTCCTCGACATGGATTCCAGCCAGATCGTCACCATGCACATCCAGAGCGTTGATCAGAATCGTGCCATTAAGACCGTCAAGCGCACCATCACCGAACTTGATAGAAGCAAGATCGAAGAGCAGAAGAAAGCTATCCGCGCCGGGTATGATATTGATATCATTCCGTCCGATTTGGCAACCTATGGCCGGGATGCCAAAGCCTTGCTGAAAGAATTGCAGAGCCAGAATGAACGGATGTTTTTGGTGACATTCCTCGTCCTTAACACTGGCCGCACTGAGCAGGAACTGGAAAACAACGTTTTTCAGGCCAGTTCCATCGCGCAGAAACACAACTGCAATCTGTGCAGACTGGACTACCAGCAGGAGCAGGGGCTTATGTCCTCTCTGCCGCTGGCCGACAATCAAATCGAGATTCAGCGCGGCCTGACCACCAGCAGCACTGCCATTTTCATTCCGTTTACCACACAGGAATTGTATCAGAGCGGAAAAGAAAGCCTGTATTACGGCCTGAACGCACTTTCCAACAACCTCATCATGGTGGACAGAAAAAAGCTGAAAAATCCCAATGGCCTTATCCTCGGCACTCCCGGCTCCGGCAAAAGTTTCTCGGCAAAGCGTGAAATTGCAAACGCCTTTTTGGTCACAGACGATGATATTATCGTGAACGACCCCGAAGGCGAATATTCTCCGCTGGTAAACCGACTGAAAGGTCAGGTCATTAAAATCTCGCCCAACAGCACCCAGTTCATCAACCCGATGGACATTAACGCCAACTATTCGGAGGAAGATAATCCCTTGTCCCTGAAAGCCGACTTTATCCTTTCCCTCTGCGAACTGGTGGTGGGCGGCAAGGAGGGTCTGCTGCCAGTGGAGAAAACCGTCATTGACCGCTGTGTGCATCTGATCTACCGCAAATATTTTGCTGACCCTCGCCCGGAAACTATGCCGATTCTGGAGGATTTGTACAATGCCCTGCTCCAGCAGGATGAAAAAGAAGCCCATCATGTTGCCACGGCTCTGGAAATCTACGTCAAAGGCAGTCTGAACCTGTTCAATCACAGAACCAATGTGAATGTCAACAACAGAATCGTCTGCTATGACATCAAAGAACTGGGCAAGCAGATGAAAAAGTTGGGTATGCTTATCGTGCAGGATCAGGTTTGGGGGCGTGTCACCGCCAACCGCAGCAGCGGAAAGTCCACTCGATATTATATGGATGAGATGCACCTTCTCTTAAAAGAGGAACAGACTGCGGCTTATTCCGTGGAGATTTGGAAGCGTTTCCGCAAGTGGGGCGGCATCCCGACCGGATTAACGCAGAATGTGAAGGACCTGCTTTCTTCGCGTGAGGTCGAGAATATTTTTGAAAATTCCGACATGATCATCATGCTGAATCAGGCGGCTGGCGACCGGCAAATCCTTGCAAAGCAGCTCAACATTTCGCCCCACCAGCTCTCCTATGTGACCCACTCCGGCGAGGGCGAAGGGCTGCTGTTCTTCGGCAATGTCATTCTGCCTTTCGTTGACCGTTTCCCGAAAGACCTTGAGCTGTACCGCATCCTGACCACCCGCCTGTCGGAAGTTGTGGAGGCAAAGCATGAATAAGAAACAGCCGAAGCTGAAATTTGAGGAGGACAAGGAACGCACTGCAACACGCTCCCCTCCGAAAAAGGAAAAGGTGGAGCAGACGCAGCCCCGAAAGAAACTGAAACTGGATGCCGACAAAGCTGCCGAAAAAGCACAACATCTACGCTTTGGCAAAGCCGAGATCACCCCGGACGAAGCATCCCGCATGACAAAAGCCCAGAAACGAGAGATGTACGCTTCGGCCATTGCCCGGTCTGCGGCTCACCGGGAAATCGACCAGTATGAGGAAGATAATGTCGGTGTGCAGGCTCTAAGCGAGGGCGAAAAAACTGCCGGGAATATCCGGGACATTTCCAAAAGCCGTTATGCCCGGAAACTGAAAAAGAAAGCCAAGATGCAGGATAAAAAAGGCACCAAAACCACAAAATCTTCTGCACAGGAACCAACTGTGGCACAAAATGCAGGAGGTTCCAGCATCGGCACCAGCGAGGGCAGCTCCAACTGGCTCTCCCGATGGAAACAGCGGAAGGAAATCCACAAAAGCTACTATGCTGCTGCCCGGTCAGGCGGCACAGCAACGCAGACCGCTGGCGGCAAAAAGGCTGCATCTGGCGGCGCATCTGTGGCACGGTCTGGTGTAGAGCAAGTGGTGGACAAGGGCAAAAATGTAGTCAGCACAACAGTAAACGGCCTTATGACTGCGGCGAAAAGCAACGCACACGTTCTGGTGATCGTGGGCGTTTTTGTTTTGCTCATTCTTATGGTCATGTCTGGCTTTTCCTCCTGCGGCATCCTCTTTTCGGGCGGCACACAGGTGTCCGGGCAGACCATCTACACCGCCGAGGACAGAGATATTCGCGGTGCAGAGCAGGACTACAAGAAGCTGGAAAAGGAACTGGACAAAAAAATCAAGCGCACTCCCCAAGACCATCCGGGCTACAACGAGTATCAGTACCACCTTGACCCCATCGAGCATGACCCGTGGCAGTTGACCTCGTTTCTCACGACTCTGTATGATGATTACACCCGGTCAGAGGTGCAGGGCAAATTGCAGGAGATTTTTAAGAAGCAATATAAGCTCACCACATGGGTCGAGGTACAGATACGGTACAAAACCGTGTGGGTCATCAGCCCGGCAGGAATCCCGGTTCCTACGCAGGTGCCGTATGAGTACAAGATTTTTCACACCAAGCTGGAAAACAAAGGTCTGGAGGTCGTTATTCGGGAAGAACTAACAGACGACCAGTGGAAACGGTATGAGATTTTTCAGGACACACTGGGCGGTCGGCCTTACCTGTTCAACGGCGGTCTGCCGCCCGGTGGTTCGGATGGCTCCGGCACACCCGGCATCGACTATACCGTCCCTGCGGAAGCTCTGACGGACAGCGAGTTTGCGGCCATCTACGAGGAAGCAAAGAAATACGTTGGCACACCCTACGTCTGGGGCGGCTCCACCCCGGAAACCGGCTTCGACTGCTCCGGCTACGTTTGCTGGGTCTACAACCAGAACGGCTACGATGTTGGCCGTACTACCGCCAACGGATTATGGCAGAAAAGTCAGCACATTTCCGAAGCAGAAGCCAAGCCCGGTGACTTGGTTTTCTTCAAGGGAACGTATGACACTCCCGGCATGAGCCACACCGGGATTTATCTCGGCAACGGCATGATGGTGTCCGCTGGCGACCCCATCAAATACGCAAATATTCATTCGTCCTACTGGGAGAAACATCTCGCAGGATTTGGGCGGCTTTCAAAATGAAATGGAGGGTTTACGATGAGCGAAAGATTGGAAAAACTGCGCGCAATGCTCGAAAAAGAGAAAGAGCGGCGCATCAAGCTGAACAACCGCATCGAGATTCTGGAACGGCGGATTCAGGAGGCCGAAGCCGCCGAGGTGAACGAGATGGTGCGCAGTGCAAAGGTCAGCCCGGAACAGCTTGCCGCCTTGCTGCGGCAGTCTGCCAACGCCACCCCGAACCCGGCTACGCTGGCCGCAGTCGGTGCTGTATTTGCAAAGGAGGATGATTCTGATGAAGATTAAGAGATTTGGCGCGCTGCTGGTGTCGGCAGTGCTGTGCATCGGCATGGCGGCTCCGGCTTTCGCCTTTGAGGGCGATTTCACCCCGGTGGAACAGCCTGTTCTGCCGGAAATCGTGGAGGAGGAAGATACTGTCACCATCACGGATGAAGCTTCCGGCGCACTGACCCCGGAGGGCAATCTGACGCTGGTGGACGATTACTACACGAACTATTCCGATGGCAGCGGACAGCAGTTTATCACGATGGTGTCAAAGTCGGGTGCAACGTTCTATCTGGTCATTGACCGCAATGCCAAGGGGCAGCAGACCGTCCACTTTATGAATCTGGTGGACGAAGCAGACCTTTTGGCTCTGATGGAAGAAGATGCTGCCGATGCTTATACCGCTGAAAAAGAAGCAGAGAAACAGGCTGAACTGGACAAGCTGAAAGCCGAGGAAGAAGCCAAGAAAGCCGCAGAAGAAGCAGAGAAAGCGGCAGATGCCCCGAAAGAAAACAAGGTCACAAAGTATGCTACGGCGTTTCTCGGTGTCGTTGCCATAATCGCGCTGGCTGCTGGCGGTGGCTTCTATTTCTTCATCCAGCAGAAGAACAAAAAGCAGGCTGAAAAAGAAGCCATCGACCCGGATGCAGACTACACCGAGGACAAGGGCGACTTTGAGATTCCCCCGGAGGATGATTCCGATGAGGACACTTCTGAGGAACAGGACGTGACACCTATCTGATTTTAAGGCGGCGTTCCGCCGCTTACATATCGAATCCGAAATAGATTGGAGGGATTGTTTATCGCAAAATTGATCGTGACCGAAAAGCCGTCCGTTGCCATGTCTTACGCCAAAATTTTAGGTGTGCATGGGCGGCAGGATGGCTACCTTGAGGGCAATGGCTATCTTGTAAGCTGGTGTGTTGGCCATTTGGTAGAACTGGCTCCGCCCAGTGCCTACGGAGAGCAGTATGTGAAGTGGAACATTGCCGACTTGCCCATCCTGCCGGAGAAATGGCAGTACCTTGTGTCTGCCAGCACCAAAAAGCAGTTCGGTATCCTGAAAAAGCTCATGCACCGTTCTGACGTGGAGAGCATCGTCTGCGCAACAGATGCAGGACGTGAGGGTGAACTGATTTTCCGGCTGGTCTATGAACAGGCCGGGTGCAAAAAGCCCTTTTCCCGTCTTTGGCTGTCCAGCATGGAGGATTCCGCTGTCCGGGAGGGCTTTGCAAATCTGAAATCGTCAACAGAATATGATGCACTGTATCAGGCTGCACTCTGCCGGGAACGTGCCGATTGGATGGTCGGCATCAACTGTTCCCGGCTCTTTTCATGCCTGTATGGTCGGTCTTTGGCGGTTGGGCGTGTTATGACCCCTACACTGGCGATGGCCGTGCAGCGAGAAGCAGCTATTGCTGCATTCACCCCGGAGAAGTTTTACACGGTTTCGCTGGCATTTGAGGGCGACGGCACAGCGTCCAGCAAGCGATTCTCGCAGAAAGAGGATGCGGAAACTCTGCTTGCCAACTGCCGAAAGGAGGTCAGCACGGTGGTGCAAAAAGTAGAACGCAAAGAAAAAAACGAAAAGCCGCCGCAGCTCTATGATCTGACGACGCTCCAGCGGGATGCCAACCGTTTGCTGGGGTTTACTGCACAGCAGACCTTGAACTATGCGCAGAGCCTTTACGAAAAGAAACTCATCACTTATCCCCGAACAGACAGCCGCTTTCTGACGGAAGACATGGCAGCATCCCTGCCGGGGCTGGTGACGGACACGGGCAGGGCGTTTGCCATGGAGGAACCGTTTTCCATCCATGTGCAGCAGGTCATCAACGGCAGCAAAGTCACCGACCACCATGCGCTGCTGCCTACGAAAAGCATGGCAAAAGCAGACCTTACTGCCCTCCCTGCCGGGGAGCGGAATATCCTACGGCTGATTGCTGCACGGCTGCTCTGCGCCGTGGGTGGGCCTTACTGCTATGCAGAAACCGCCTTGACTACCATCTGCGCAGGCGAAGAATTTACCACCAAAGGCAAAGTTGTGCTGTCCGAGGGATGGAAAACCATGGAGCGGAAAATGCTGGGCGAACTGCTGGGCAAGCAAAAAGAACCGGCGGTTCTGCCGGATGTGCAGGAGCAGAGCCAATGCAGCATTGCCGGTGCCGAACTGAAAGAGGGTCAGACCTCTGCACCGAAGCACTTTACGGATGTGATATGTTATCATCGTGGGTAGTTGATATGCAGAATTGGAGGTGAGAAACGACCCATGAAAAAGAAAAAAGTCAAAGAAATTGGCATTACAGCGTTATATGAACGCCTTTCTCGTGACGATGATGGAGATGGCGACAGCAACAGCATCGTCCATCAGAAGCAAATGCTGGAAGCCTACGCCAAAGAACATGGCTTTGTGAATCTGCGACATTATACGGACGATGGTTGGTCTGGTGCTTCCTTTGACCGTCCTGCGTGGAACGAACTCGTTGCAGGGGTAAAGGCCGAAGAAATCACGACTGTCATTGTAAAAGACCTTAGCCGTGTCGGACGCGACCACCTTCAAGTTGGCTTTTTCACAGACATTCTCTTTCGAGAAAAGGAAGTTCATTTTATCGCCATTGGGAACGGCATTGACAGCAACGATCAGCAGAGCAGCGAATTTGCGCCGTTCCTGAACATTATGAACGAATGGTACGTCCGGGATACCAGTAAAAAAATCAAGTCCGTCTTAAAGGCAAGAGGAATGTCAGGAAGCGCGCATACAAGCAACTGCGCTTGTTATGGGTACAAAAAAGACCCGGAGAATCCAGACAAGTGGGTTATAGACGAAGAAGCCGCTTCCGTTGTCCGCGAAATCTTTCAGATGTGTGTGGACGGAAAAGGCCCTTATGAAATCGCCCGCTGCCTTGCAGAAAGAAAAGTTGAGCGACCATCTTATTACCTTGCCAAAAGAGGTTTGGGAAATCATCAGTCTGATTGCGATTATAGTAATCCCTATACTTGGCGAGGGCACACCGTTGCCACAATACTGGAAAGACCTGAATATACTGGCTGCACCGTGAACTTTCGCACCTATAAAAATTCCTATAAAGACAAGAAAATCAAAAAGGCGGATAAATCTGATTGGGTGATTTTTGAAGGCACTCAAGAACCTATCATTGATAAAGAGACATGGAGCATCGTCCAAAACCTGCGCAAGCATACCCGCCGTACAGATTCACTAGGTGAAGCCAATCCCCTTACGGGCAAGGTTTTCTGTGGTGAGTGCGGTTCTTTAATGTACAACCATCGTCGAAAGAATGGCCGGGTGCGTGTTTACTACACATCAAAAGGTGAACGCAGGGAAAGTTATTCTAAACCTGAAGATTGCTATGCCTGTTCAAAACACATTCTCACTCGTCAAACGTATAAAGCTGCTTGTTCCGGTCATCATATCAGAACTTCAGCTTTAAGAAGCATCGTTCTCGAATGTATCCGCAAAACGTGTTCTTACGTCCAAAGCAATCCGGAAGAATTTCTGGAACTGTACAATCAGATTTCAGAATCGCAAAATCAAAGCCATTTACAAGAACTGCGCAGCCGGATTACCAAGGCCGAGCATCGTACAAAAGACATTGATGCCTTAATTCGTAAAATTTACGAGGATAATATTGCAGGGCGGCTTTCAGACAAAATGCTGGAAAATCTTCTGGAAGGATATGAAAAAGAAAAAAATGAACTGGAAGAAGAACAAAAAGACTGTCAGCAACAGTTAGATAGTGCTGAAAAGCAAGCGGACAACACGAACCACTTTATTGAATTGGCAAAGAAATATACCGACTTTTCAGAACTGACCCCAGCAATGGTAAACGAATTTGTTTCAAAAATCATTGTCCATCGTCCATTTGAGTTGAATGGAACGCGAGCAGTTCAAGTTGAAGTTTATCTGAATTATATCGGAAAGTTTGATGTGCCAGAGGAGCCTATGATTTTATCCGAAGAAGAACTTGCGACTCAAAAAATCCGTGAAGAAAAGCTAGAGAAGCATCGGATAGCCAGCCGAAAGTATATGGCAAAGTATCGAAAACGCCTTAAAGAAATGAAAAAAGCTGGCACCATCCTACCAGAGAATCTACCCGCCGAAACAAAAGGAGAATGGTTATGATTGATTTGAAAAAACACATCCATGATAGTGCCAATGGTCTGGATTACACCCTTGTCAACGACCACTATCTGCCGAACCTGACCGTAGCAGCCCCGGCAGAGCACCCCACCGGGCGGTGGGGCCGCTTACATAAGATGTATCTGAAGGAGCAACATCCCATCCGGTACAACCAACTGCTCCTGTCCGGCGAACTGGGCGGCTACCTTGCCAAGCTGGACAAGCAGACCGAGGAACAGCTTGCGCTGACCATCCGGCAAATGCAGGAAGCCGAGGGCGTGACCGAAGCCCTGAAAGCCGCCGATCAACTGGAATGGGTGCGCCGGATGAACAATATTCGCAACCGGGCCGAAGAAATTGTTTATAACGAGATTGTTTACAAATAATCAGCTAGGAGGTTCTTTATGAAATCGTCAGAAGCAATCCCATTATATATTGTACGGTTTATGCGGCTTGATGACTATCCAGATGAAGAATACAATTACATTCGCAAGTCAGATGCAGAAAAACACTTTTCAATGTATGCTACTGACAATAGCGGGCTTTATTATGAAATTCAATTATCGGAAGTGAGAAATAAAACAGCGAAAATTTTGAATGCAAAACTGCTCCTTCCTTTGTCGCTCACCGAACTTCATATTCTAAAAGAATACGGAACATCGGATCAACTTGAAACTTGTATGGCTCTAAAGCTGTTAGTAGACCGCTGCCAGATTTCCAATCCTTATGCTGCTATAAATGCACGGGTAGCGATTGAACGCCTTTCGCCAAAGCAATATCTTCGTTTCTTTGTATCCCTTGAATCCCTGAAAGTATAAAAAGAGATAGCCGCCATGTGCCAAAACACAGGCGGCTATCTCTTTTTACGGAGCCTGATATGTACTTAGATAATTCTCAACACGCAATAACCAATCTTCTCTTGAAATCGCATTCGGCTTGAGTTTTTCGGCCCATTCACGACCGGGATGAATACAATCCCACGGTGAACGTTGCTGCTGATAACGTCCACTGCCGGGGTCGTGGTTTCCAAAGCCATCTATACATCTGTTCCATAGCGGCTTAAATCGCTCGATCATCATGGATTCTGCAAGCGGAATCCAAATGTCATCAACTACCAGAAAGCGGCATACAAAGTCATTTTCATCAAGATTGGATGCTTTTGAAACAGAAGTGAAATGTTCTGAAAGACGATTTGCAAGAGCTTGACCGTGGTCTACATTTACACCAAAACCACCTTTTCTTGCACCCGCTGGAACAGCTTTACCTACATAAATCGGGACATTCCAACCATCTTGATTTAATTCAACTAATTTGCGATAAGGTTCAAAATCACCCTTATAGTAGATTGCATACACACCTGCACCAATAAAAGGCTCTGGCGGCAATTTCTGGACAGGAGTGTGCAGCATAGCTGATGCTACACTCTCTGCCAAATTTCGCTTATCAAGAGGATTGTAGGGAGTAATAACAGGAATATCACTTCTTGGCATGATGAACCTCCTCTAGTTGGGTTAAAACAGATACGCCAACCGCGTTGGCCAGCTTTACTGGAACTGCATTACCAATTTGGCGCATACTCTCCGTCCACGATGCAACAAACTTATAATCATCGGGGAAAGTCTGGATTCTTGCACTTTCACGAACCGTATAATACCGCACTTCACCAGAATCCAAAACCAGCATATTTTCTCCACCGGGAACACCGTGTGCGCCAGCCTTGATGGTTTTTGAAGGCTCATCTAGCACCGAGCCAGAGTGACCGGGATAGCTTTTAGCTCCTGCACGGAAGATGTGATTATCAAATTTTTGCGCATCGTTGCTTCGAGGGTCGGGTAAATCATGTAGCGCATCTCTGACGGTTTGCCAAGGAAACAGCTTTTTATCGGTACATTCAATAGCTGTGCGAACAGACCGCTCCATGTTTTTTGACAATGGCGATTCAGATGGTTTCAACAACTTGTGCTGCTCCCAGTAATCACCGGTAATCCATTTGGAATAAAGCAACGCTTCTTTAGAGTGTGTAGCTTTCGGAAAAGACCATTTTGCATCTATATCTTTTCTAAAGCCAACAATAACCACCCTGTGCCTGAGCTGGGGAACGCCATAATCGGCAGCATTCAACAGCCTAAATACAACATTATACTCGCAATCATCGTGACTGCTAGATGTGTGATGCTTTTCCAATAGTTCACGATGCTCTTCCCAAGTCATTCCAGCTGGCTTTTGGATGCTCGGATATGTCAACTGCAAAATAATATAACTGAAGTATAGGCTGAATGATTTTCTTAACAGTCCCTTGACATTTTCAAAGATAAAGACTTCGGGCATGATTTCTCTGACAGCCCGAACAGCTTCAGGAAACATATCACGCTTGTCATTATAGGCTTGAGCCTTTCCTCCCATAGAGAACGGCTGGCAGGGTGGGCCACCAGATACCATATTGATTTTTCCAGATAACCCATCATAGCAAACCGCACGAACATCCGCTTGATGGACATTCCACGATTCAATGCCTTTGTATCCAGCCTGAATGTTCGCCCTAATATTATCACAGGAATCTTTATCCCACTCATACAAAGCAGTGTGGTGGAATCCTGCTTTCTGCAAGCCAAGTGCCAAGCCACCTGTTCCGCAGAAAAGCTCGATTGACCTATTCTGTTGCACCTGACTACGCATCTCTCAACCATCCTCCAAGATAAAATGACATACAATATTAGTATATCGCATCCCCAACGATATTGCAACATAAAGCAGAGGACTTCCGCTTTTTTATCAAAAAACACGTTTAATTGAACATTTCCAAGAGGTGTGGTATAATGAACTCCCCCTATTCGTACAACCAACCTCTGACCAAAGGAGCAAACATTGAAACTATTTGCAATCGGAAATGGAAGCGTATCGGATTACTTAAGAAGCAATATCAGTTCATTAAAAGATAAAATCGCTTCATACACTGACGAACAGATAATGAACAGCGATTTTGATGAATGGGTTGAATATCTTACGAAAAAGTATCAGGTTGAACCTATTACCTTTTTCGTTAATGCAACTACAAGAAGTTTGCATGAAACAACCATTCAACAGTACAATCCATGGAGCAGGATGGGAAGTGCCTATGGAGAGCCTGAATATTACAACTTGGATGGCTATAACATTGACTTCAAAATTCCCTTTGTTGGTGATTCGATTCTTCTTAAATGCCAACCGTCCACTTATACATTCACAAGTTATGAAATCGTAGACTTTCAACGCTCGACAGAGAGTAGCTATGGCTATATCACAATTCGCTTGTCTTATACAAACCAAGAAATAAAATCTTTTGGTGAGCAGCTAGAAGAAAAGATTGACACCGCTTTCAAAAACCGATTCAAAAATTTTGAAGAAACGAGTGGCTATGTAAACAACGAAGTTCGCAGCTATAATGAGCAGTTGGAATCAACAGTTCGGCAACTGTTAAATGAACGGAAAAATAAAGCATCAGACTTCTTTTCAATTAGCAAGGCATTGAAAATTCCACTCAATCTAAACTCGTCTGCACCTAATTTGACTCCTATTCCCTTAAAGAAACCACATCGGGCAAACCTGAACGAACCTAAGCAGCACGCACCCGAAAAGCAATACTATATTGATGATGCTGACTTTGAGAACATTGTCAGGATTATTCATATATGTGGAACGGCCTTGGAAGAAAGTGCCAGAACATTCAACCGTTTTAATGAAGAAGAACTACGCGATTATATCAAGGGAATGCTAACCTCGCATTATGAAAATGCTGTAACAGGTGAAACTTTTAGACGTGTGGGCAAGACCGACATTCAAATCCAGCGTGATGATAAAGCCGCATTTATCGCCGAGTGTAAAGTTTGGCATGGAATAAAACTTTTCAGCGATGCTATTGATCAACTGTTTTGCTACGCAACATGGAAGGATACTAAACTTTCTCTTGTTGTTTTTAATAAGGATAACAAGAATTTTGCGGGTATTCAGCAGCAAGTACAGAATTGGATTAAGGAAAATTGCAAAAGCTATAAGCAATGGAACTCTAATATTTGGGATTGTGTGAAATATCGTGAGGACACTGGAAGAGATGTTCGATTAGCAATAGCACTGTACGATGTTTCCATCAAGGAACTCCCCAGTTCCAAAAAGAACTAAATACACTTCAGCAGGAACGGTAAAGCAGAGGTCGCTTTACCGTTCTTTTAATTCATAATAATAAGGAGCGTGATGCCATGACCCAACCGAAAACCGACCTTGCCTATCTCCGCAGCGAAAAAGCCAAAGCAGAGCAGAAGCTGCGCTCTTGCCAGCACCGGGAGAAAATCCTTGAACGCCAGATGTCGGAACTGAATCGGAGAGAGCGTGTGCATCGTCTTTGCACCCGTGCCGGAATGCTGGAAAGTTTTCTGGTCTGTCCGGGAGAACTGACCGACGATCAGGTGATGGAGCTTCTGAAAATCTCGTTCCGTCAACCGGAAGTCGTGCTGGCACTTGCAAAGATGGTGCATGATGTTCACGAACGCAGCAACGTCCAAAACCCTTTAGAATAAAGGGCGCAATTATACA